>Ga0214543_1002489_pt1 | contig 36239 bp, 15 predicted proteins | sample CNSS2metaG_FD_160094 | JGI IMG/M metagenome (GOLD analysis project Ga0214543, IMG submission 160094) | Root nodule microbial communities from cowpea collected in UCLA plant growth center, Los Angeles, California, USA - CNSS2 | ecosystem: Host-associated > Plants > Roots > Nodule | place: USA... | reverse complement strand
TAACTGTGGGATAATTGAAACTGCTGTCCAACTTGCTCTGTTGTTACAAAACACATTTCATTTACATAGATGTGTGCTTCTGTAAAGTTCCATTGTGCACAATTTTCTCGATGTATGATTTGTCAGTGGAAGTTGAATAGAAGTGTAGCGTCTGTCAGGTGATAAATCAAAGATCAAATATTTAGTTTTTAAACTTTATTAATTATTCAGGTTAGGATTACCTCAAGGCTGAAATTATAACATAATGCATTTTGTAGTATTTATCTTATACTGCCATAGACTAACCTCTAATCAACATGGTTTATCTTATACTATTTTGACATCAAAGAAGTTTTTATTAAAATATTTCTTTTAAAAAAGTAATAAATTCTCTTAACCATCTCTTCTACAGTATGCTAATTTAATTATATTTGTTTTAGGAGACTTAACTTGTATTTTATATTTAACATAAAAAATATTTGTTTAAATTAATTTATTAAAGTAATATGTGTAAGGTTTAAAATGAATAATTTTTAGTTGAATAAACCACAAGATAAAATTTGTCTAATTATGCAAAATAAATAAAAAATCAAATATTATTTCAAAAATTTAACAAAATAGTGAAAAACACATTGAAATGGTTAAAAAATAGTACAGTTCATAAAACAGTTCAGTTTATAACGGTTCAGTTCAGTTCATATTATAGTGCAGTGCAGTTTAGTACAATTCAATTCAATTTAGTTTGTTAGAAAAAAAAATAGTTCAGTTCAGTTCATCTAAACTGTTTCTCAGTTCAATGCAGTTCAGGTGAACTATTTTGTAGTTCAGTGCAATTTTTAATGGTTCAGTGCAGTTCAGTACAATTTGGTCAGCCCTAACTATCACAATGCAATATGAGGTATGTCTCAATAAAAATAGTATATACAACAAGAATCTTTGCTTCCGTTGTACATCATGCAACAATAGTTTTCTTAGCCGCAGTGACGGATCTTGACCACTAATTTTGGAGAGTCAAAATAATATTTTTAAAATTTATATGTTTTATCACTATCACTAGTACAACAAAAATAAATATATAATTTAATTATATCTATAAAAGAAATCACATATATATAATAGATTTTTCTCTGTAAATTTAAATTATTGAACCCATCAATAATTAAGCCAAAACATACATCTTTTTTCAATGTAAATAATTATATTGTATACAAAAAATTTATCTTCTATTTCATTTCACAATCTTGTTTAACAAAAAAAAAATCTTTTTGTTTAAGTAAAATGTACTTATTCTTGTTAAAGATTGCTATAGCTCAAAGATGATTGATAGATTTTTAAAATTTGAATAATAAAGAGTATTAACAATAAAATACTGAAGTTAAAATTTTAAATTAATTTTCTATTGAATATGATATTAGCAATTTAGTTATGAAATTACTAATTAATCATAAGTGAATGAGTAAAAAGGTGTTAATAAATAGTTTTATCCTTTTTAAATTCATTAAATAATTAAATTTTACCTATAATTAAATTATTTTTTTAAAAATCATAAATATATTATAAATTTTAGTTAGTAACCTATAAAAAAAATATTGGGAGTGAGGGCCATGGCCCCCTGTGGACCAACTAAGGTCCACCCATACTTACCCGATTTTCATGATACTCGCCTCCATTCTAAGTAAACATGACTAATAGTTGATTTTTTGTCTTCAGAATCAAAATTAAATTTGCATTAATATATTAACATTTGCAAGACGTTCCATATTATGAAATATTTTAAATATGGTTCTCTTTTCATTCATAACTCATTAGAAGTTTTATCACAGCCTTTATAAGGAATTATGTTCAAAATAGCAAGCGAAATATAATGTTTCACCTTATATAATTTTAGGCAAGTTAGAACTTGAAGTATAACATTTATATCAAACAAAAGCATTTTATTTTTCCTTTCACTATACCATTAGATTGACATTATATGAAGATGTTAGTTAATGAATAATACCATAAATTTCACAAAAATCACTCATTTATAAAGACATATATTCATCAATTTCCTTTTTAATTAATTTTGTACCTCTAAATTTTATATTTTGAATAATCTCTAACCAAACTTCTCACCAATTGTAATAATAATATGTCATATATCACAACTTTCGAATTTGTAATAATCAAAAGAACTATTAAATATTTTATTACAAGATAAATGTATAACACTTAACTCAAACAAACCATCACAAATATACCATTTACCAACAAAAACACTAAAAAATACTTAGTAATAAACAAAATATTTTATTTTTATTTTTGGTATAAACAAAATAAATTTTTATTAGCATACACATTAATATTATCCACATAAACCAATTGTTTGAATTAAAAACATAATTTAACTAAGGGTTAATGACATGATACCTTTCATATTAGAAATCATATGTAACATCTATAGTAATAGCATAAACTTCAGGCTTGTAATTAAACCGAAAAAGTCTGAACAAACTTTAAAAATAAAAATGATGTTTTCTCAACACAAATATACATAACCAAAACATAAAAAAATAATTTAATAATTTTTTAGGCTTATGTTTTAAACATCGAGTATAATCAAACTATGAAGGAAGTAATTTTGAAATCATAAAAGTAATAAGTATGATGTCAAGTAAAACAATTATTTTTATTTTCATTTAATAAGGAAAATTTTTAAATTCATGAATTTGATAAAAAACATATATTAATAATTTCAAATTCAACTATTTTTCACAAGAATATTTACATAAAACATTACAAGAGACTCACATTTCAAATTAAGTGATTCCCATTACTTAATACCAGTCTAGTATAATAAATCATTTTATAAATATGATTAGACAATATGTCCATCAAATATGTATATCTGAAACATCATAACATATTAATTAGTAGCTCTATATATAAAAATAGAAAAGTATAATCATATTTCAATAAGCCAACATTTTATTTTTTGTTATTTGTAGAAAAAGGAAAGTTTATCCATAATTTTTTTAGATATACTTGAAAATACTTAATCATATCCATGACAAACACATTACATAACATCATCTCTAACTTTTGCAATTAAAACAAATAATCATGAATGAAGTAAAATAAAAATACTTTTCTCTCTAAGAATGTTAGGAAAATATTAATGAAAATTTTGATAATAATTATATAATAATAAGAATGAGACAAATATATGGATAACAAAATTATAAATGATGTAAGTAATAGAAATAGCTTGGGTTGAGACATGCATAACATTGTTCTTAAAGAGAAAACGACTCCACTGTACAGGACAAAACAAGGTTATTTGCATTTTATCCCAATATACTACAACTCGTTAGATCAATCGAGTGCAGTAGTGAAGGATCTTTGAACTTTATGAATATCATTATTTTAAGAAATAGTATAGAGAAGAAGATGGAAACTCTTGTGTGAGCTGTATTGTTTGTTGTGTTGTGTATTTTATCCATGCACATATGTGGTATCTATAGATAAGAGAGGATTAGAAGTCCTCACATCGACTAGAGATAAGACAATTTCATAGTATATAAGTGAGGTACAAACCTCACCTTACAAGGTGGTTTTGTGAGGTTGAGTTAGGTTTAAAACTCACATTCTACCATGGTATCAAAGCCTTTGTTTAAAAAATAAAAACGCTTATCCTAATGAGATTTTTTGGATATTATATAATTTTAAAATAAAATAATATGTAGTCAATAAAATAAATGTAAAAAATCATTTATAAATAAATAATATTAATCTCTAAAATTAATATTGCATAAAACATTAGTAAGAACCAAATTTTATTTTAATTTTTTTTTAAATTATATTAAATATTTGCAAGGTACAATTTTTCTCTAAAGTTATCCTCTTTATTGCTTAATTAAGCGCTCATACCATCGTCAAACAATGATAAACACACTAAAGCTAATCATACCACTTAAGTGGTATTGCACTTTGAGAACAATGGTTATCAATTCTTAAAGAATTCAACAAGACTAAGACCTAAGCGTATTCAAATCTATCCTATATATCAATCCTGTTTATAATTAATTCCAAATGAATTACTATTTTTATACACACACACACACACACACATATATATATATATATATATATATATATATATATATATATATATATATATATATATTAAAAAAAACTTTTAACGTATGTTATTATTAAAGGTTTGACATTAATGCGGGAATAATATAGATTACTTTTTAAAAAATATTTACCAATATTTTTCTTCACCGAAATTATGAAAAATTAATATACAATATAATAATACATGACACATATTTCAAATAAATGTGTAAAATATAGAAAATACGATACTTCGTACCTTCACATGCGTACTAATTTAAATGTAATACTCCGTACATTTAAACAATCATTTTGATGATTATACGCAGAATAATACCTTCTTTTACCTAAATTTACAACCCTTACAATTAAAAATCTTTCTGTGACACTTCTATAAATCCAACTGAATTCCATATAATTCACTAAATCCCGAACATCAAATCACAAATTTGATCAATTTACTTTGATATCTTCTCGATGATGTAATATAGTGGTTAATTTACAAAATGGAATTAATTTACTTTTTTATTTATGTAATGGGGTTGAGTTTATAAAATATTATAGAATAAGGTAAAGTCTTGGTAGGTATGACGATTTCAACTCTTTATTTTTTTTTTAAATACTTTTTCATAACTTTTTCTTTTACTTTTTAAAATTTTAAGTAATTTATATTAATCGAATGATTCAAAAATTTAATAAAATAAATAGTTTATTAATGTTATAATTATTCTTAATATTTGAATTAGCTTAATTAAATATAGTTATCTGTACTAATAGAATGACTAATTAAAAAGTTTATTATAATAAGACTAAATATAATTCTTAAGTAATATTAAAAATCAGTAAGCAAATAAATAATACAAAATGATACATCATTATTTATATGGGCAATTTTCCTGATTGATACATTCTTTTTAATTTTCCTCAAATTCTTACTTAATAATATGAATCACTACAACTTTTCTTTATTTTATTATTTTCGTCATGTATTTAATTAATTTAATTAATTTTAAATATTAATTTAAATAAAAATTCAAAAAATATAATAAAATAAAAAGTCACTTTATTTTAAACAAAATTAAAAATGATGTTGGCATAATAAATATTATTTTTAACTAATGTTTTCTATCACTTAAAAAAAACGGGCTAAACTAAAGTCATCATGCGTGACACAACTTCAAATTCTTTTTCTTTTGTAAGTAAAATTGTCATTCCTACGAAGATTTCACTCTATTCTCTAATATTTTAAAAATTCAATCCCATTGCATAAATAAAAAAATAAATTCATCCACTTTAATAAATTAACTTTAATATAGTAGCATGATAGAGTTATGTTATGGATATTCTCTGAACTTAGGAAGAATTATAGTTATTTTCCAAACTAAGGGAGTATAACGAGTCATTATAAAAATTAGTCTTATTCATTACATCAAATTTTCTCTAAACACAAATTATAAAACAAAATCAATAATTAAAGAGTTGTTAGTTATCTTCCTATTATATAGAATGGATTTCGAAATAGAAACATAATAAAAATGGATAAAAAAAAAGGAAAACTTTTCCATTAGAATTATCCAACATTTTTATCTTCATGTTATTATCTTAATTATGTATAGATTGATTCAAATACGATTTAATCTTGAGATATAATGATATCTATTATAATGTTAATTTCATCCAAATTATATATAGAGAGAGAGATTTAATTTAATTTAATTTAATTTAATTTAAATTCAAGTTTAAAGTATATGAAGAAGGATGAATTAATTTGATCCAATTAAAGAATCTTGGATTACAAATCCGATCTATGAAGAGTGATGCGTGTTTTGTGTTCCTCACCCAACAAATCTGAAGCTGACAATAAGACACCAGAGAATGGCCATTTTCCCACCTTAGTATTCCACAATTCAATTTATATATTTACTATATTAGCATTTGCGAACCTTGACTTAAGGTCACAACCACACCTCATCGCTACACAAAATTTCTCATTCTTCCACCTTCGTTTCCCTTTGCAGGCTCTTGCTTCTTCTGCACCCATCGTCCTCCATTTGCAGAAGAACCACCACCTTCATTCCTTGTCCAAATGGGGTTTCACGGTGCTGAAACCCCACGAGAGGACGTGCCTCTTCTCTCGGATGCACCCCGTCTCTCCTCAACATTCAAGACCTTCGCCAACATCTTCATATCCATTGTGGGTTCTGGCGTGCTCGGTCTCCCTTACAGCTTCAAGAAAACGGGTTGGGTCACGGGTTTGCTCATGCTCTTCCTCGTCGCCTTCCTCACTTACCACTGCATGATGCTCCTCGTGCGCACTCGCCGCAAGCTTGAATCCAACAAGGTGGGCTTCCCCCATCTCAACTCTTTCGGTGATTTGGGGTACGCCATTGGAGGCCCTCCTGGCAAACTTTTCGTTGATGTCATGATAGGGCTTTCTCATTGCGGTTTCTGTGTCGGCTACCTTATTTTCATCTCCACCACGTTGGCCAATCTCGCCGGTGACACCTCAACATGGTCTTCTTTTCTGGGTTTGACGCCAAAGGTCTTGTTTCTGTGGGGTTGTTTCCCCTTTCAGCTCGGCCTTAATGCTATCCCAACTTTGACCCTTTTGGCTCCCTTGAGCATTTTCGCTGATGTTGTTGATATTGCGGCCAAGAGTATGGTGATGGTGGACGAAACGTTCGTGTTCATGAAGAATAGGCCTTCTTTGGAGGCCTTTGGGGGTTGGTCCGTGTTTTTCTACGGCTTAGGGGTGGCAGTGTATGCGTTTGAAGGGATAGGAATGGTTTTGCCGTTGGAATCAGAGGCGAAGGATAAGGAGAAATTTGGTGGGGTTTTGGGTGCGGGAATGTTTGTGATTTCTCTATTGTTTGCAGCGTTTGCTGCTATAGGTTACTTTGCTTTTGGTGAAGAAACTCAAGGGGTTATCACTACCAATCTTGGACCAGGTTTGGTAAGTGCTTTGGTGCAGTTGGGTCTCTGCATCAACCTGTTCTTTACTTTTCCTTTGATGATGAATCCGGTGTACGAGTTGGTTGAGAGACGTTTGTGTGATTCTAAGTACTGCTTGTGGTTGAGGTGGTTGTTGGTGTTGGGGGTGAGTTTGGTGGCAATTTTGGTGCCTAACTTTGCAGATTTTTTATCATTGGTTGGTAGTAGCGTCTGTGTGATTCTTAGCTTTGTGTTGCCAGCTACGTTTCACTATTTGGTGTTCAAAGAAGAGATGAATTGGAGTTGTCTGGTTTCTGACGGGGCAATTGTGGTTTTTGGGTTGGTTATTGCAGTCACAGGAACCTGGTCTTCGTTATTGCACATGCTTCGCTAAACAACACAAAAACTCTCTTCTTCTTACTAAATACTACGTACTTAGTCAACAGTTTCATAAAACAGAGGCAGTTTCTTTTTTGGATGGAGAAATTTTTGAGTTGCTGAGATCATTTTTAATGGATGTGCTTTTTAAGGGTTTTTCCATTAATACAAATATTATTTTAACACAACCTTGTACACATTTTTTTAAAATTAAAGCGAGCTGGTTTTAGAAACCCTACTATTATGAGGTTTCTAGGTGAAATATCAATGAGTTCATTTTGGTTCGTAATTGTGTACTGTTTACTTAAATTATTGATCATAGTAAACCAACTTTGTAAAAGGTTTGACTTTTCTCTCAAAGGGTAAACATGAGTTGTATCTATTTCTATATATCATAATAATGGTTCTAGTTCAAATATATGACATTATTTATTTATTTTTATTTTTGACCAACTTTTTTATAATAATTTTAATAATATATTGACATTATTGATATTATTATTGATGATTATTTATTTTATTATATTTAAGAGATGTATTCTTATTTTAAACAGACTTTTTAATGACTGTATTTATATTGGTGACTTGATGAATAAAGAAAATGAATTTTATTGTAATGATATCAAAAGCTCGAAAAATTTTAGGGAAAATTAATTTTTTCTTCAAAATTGTAAGAAATTATGACGAAAAACAATATGGACATTCTTATACTCTATCAACTTAGGTGAGCCAATAGAAATATTTAACATCATTCCAGCACAATGACAATAATTTCTTAACATTTTGAATGTTCTCAAATTCAAGGATCGTCTTTCTGACAAGAATGACATTTCTTGAATTATTGAGTAGAAAGCCTCATAACATGTGCTAGAAATTTATCTTGTCTGATAAATGTAAAAAAAATCTTTATACTCCAATTGGATAGTGATATTGACATTATTACTAGTATCAATATGATTATTTATTATTATTGATATAGTTATTTATTTTATTATATTTATGAGATATATTCTCGGCTTAAAGACATTTATCACTTGCTATAATTTTACTTGTTATCAATGTTTTGTAATATACATTTACATTGGTAACTATAAATAAATGTGATTTTCCTTGTAATAAAATTTATCACGATAAATATTATTAAAGTGACATACAAAAACAACTATAATTGTATACACTAGAAAAAAAACTCTTAAATAATAACTAATGTTAGTAACAAAAAGTTTTTAGTCACTATAATGACTCAATTAGATATCAATTTACAAAATTAAAAATTATTGTTTATTAAAATAGTCACTATTATGAATAAAAGATTATAATTGGTCGCTAAATTAGTCACTAGTTAAGTAAAGACCAATTTATAAACTAATTTCTTCGGTAGCTAACACTACTAAAAATTTTCATATTTCGTGAGATTTTTCTTCCAAATTTGTTATAAAATTTTGCAAGAAAAAACTTTTTTTTATTAGACAAATGGCCTCAAGAAGAGGAGTTGAATTGATACTTTAAAAAAAATTGTCTTGATGTTTATACTTAAAAAATATCATTTCTTTTATTTATTAAGTGCATTACCAGAAGCATAAAAGAAAATAAAGGAAAGAAGAAATTCACACAGTAATTTATATTGATTCAGTTATAGCCAACCTTACATCCAATTTCTAGTCACCTGAGAATGACAATCCCAATTCACCATCTTTAGAGTATTTCAATTACAACCACAATGACCTAGTGAAACATGCAAAAGAAAAATTCTAAAAACTGATAAACACTTCCCTTGAACCATTTCAAGATATGACAATTCCCTTGAATCACACAAGGATGACACCTCCTCTGTAAAAAAAATGATGAAAATTACAATTAAAAATTGGAACACTATCACCTGGAAAGTAAGAGTACAAAAATAGAATGCTCACTAGTCAGTTCCTTTCACAAGTGAATTTTCTCAACCAACTTGAATAATAAAGGAAAAAACTTAAACAATATTTTCGTGCTTCCACACAGTAGCAATGTGTTGTATTTTGTCTCTTTCTCAAATTGGGTTATTTAAAGAGTTTTACTTGAGTTTTCTTAAAAAGAATAATTCAATTAATTCAAAAATAAAATCAAATAAATTTGAAAATTAATTTTTATTCTTTACTGAAAATATGATTTTTAGGAGAAGATATAGTCAGTAGGGAATGGCAAAGGGACGGAGCGAGAACTGATTTTGCTATACTCAAATCCAACGGGTGTCAAACTTTGTCTCATCCACATCCCTACCGAATAACGAGTATATACTCATACCCATACTCGTACCCGTCTTCTTACTGTTTCAATATTAATTAACATTTGGTGAGAATCAAAATATTTATTAAATATGCAAAAATTAACAAACCTAATTGATAAAATTTAAAAATATCTTTAAAAGAATATAAAAGAAAAAAATATTTAAATTAAAATATATTTTAAAGATTTGTTTACTTCAATTTTTTTAAATATAGTTATAATACATCACTTATCAAAATCACACAAAGAACAAAGATTAAACTAATAATAATAAAATTTTAACATATATCTTGTATCTTTTGAACTTCAATATATGTTTGATGGTGATAAAAAGAAATTCATGACAATTACATTAAATTTTTATATTACAGTAAATAAACTTTATTTATACAATTATAGTAACAAAATTACAGTATAATAATCAGTTAAAAAATAAAAGATAATCATATAAAATATATCAAAATAATATTTTATATGATAAAAATAAACAACAAATAAAAATATTAAAAAATTATTAAATGTGTGTGCTAGAAATAATTTGAGAGACTATTGAATGAAACCAAACAAAGAAAAACAAATGTATAATTAAAGATATGATAAAATAAAAAATACTTTAGAGATCTAAGAAAACTTTTAAATATCAACATAATCAATGGTTGAGAAACAAAATAATTCTTCAAATGAAACAAAAATTTATATTATCTAGTAAATGAAATGTTTATGCTATTGAACACTTAAATTGAGATGTTAAACATTTTCATGTTAAAGGAAAATATACAATAACAAAATATTAAAAAAGATAAAAATATTCAAATGTGAGACATAAAAAATACATAATTGACATACATCATTTGAAGATCATTGTATAAAGGTTATGATAAGATAAGATGATAAGATGAAACTATATTGGAGACACAAATAACTTTTATGACAAACCAAACATTTAGAAGAAATAAATAATATAAAATGTGTAGTAATATATATAATTTTACTTAATTGATTATGAATATTTTAATAATTTAAACGATGACAAGGATATGGCGGGGACGGACGTTATGGCGGGTCTAAGGACGAGGACGAGATGGATATGTACATCCCCATACCTAATTGAAAAAGTCAGAGATTCCTCATACCCAATTGATAAAGTGAGGGATTCCCTATACCCACACCCAATCAATGTGGGGATTTCTCGTTAGAACAAGAACGAGTTCGGACAATATCCACGGGAACATGTCTATTCGTCATCTCTAATAGTCATAGAATACTTGATTTAAAATCCAATTTCAATTCAAAAGATATTTTAATTTTTTGAAAATTTGTAGAAACATAATTTAATTAATTCAAATAAAATAAAATAAATTCTCTGTAGAAAATATTATTTTTAGAAGAAAATATAGTCATAGAATACTTGATTTAAAAATTAGTTTCATTTCAAAAGATATTTTTATTTTTGAAAAAATGTAGAAACATAATTTAATTATATTTTAACCTTAATTGATTATGTGCGTGAAAAAATGATTTCACTTGTGAAGATAGATGATTTGACTGATAATTTCTCTTATGTTTCCTCTTTATCCAGAGTGACTTGACACCCTAAATACTCTGTATCTTTATCTTGAGTTTCTCTTCATCTTGTAGTATGTTTGCTTGAGTATACATCAAAATCTTTAGTTTCAAAGGGGTAGTGGTGACATCCTTTTTGCTAACATTTTTTTGCTATTTTTCCTACGAATTTTAATTGGCAGATATTTTTCCTATGTAATTATTTCCTATAAAATTATAAAATTCGCAAGTATTTTCTACAAGATATTTTCTGCGAAAAACATTTTGTACAAAATATCTTTGCAAAAATATTGACAGCAAATTCTTACAAACCATTATTCATAATAAAATTTGCAAGTTTCCTAAGAAAAAAATTATAAAGAAAATTAGCAGAAATATGTGTTTTTTTTGTAGTAGTGTAAAACTTTGGTAGCTAATGCTTAGTGATTAATTTATAAACTAATTTTTTTGGTAGCCAAATCTATGGTAGTTAAATTTTATAAACCAATTTAAAGATCAATTATAATTTTTTATTCATAATTAGTGACTTGGTAACCAATAATTTTTTATTTTGTAAATTAGTATATATAAATTGGTGTAATTAACAATTTTTAGCCACTAAAATTGGTTAATGGAAAATTTTCTTGATATATTATCTTTAAATTTCTTTTACTATATCGTGACCTGGAACATGCATATTAAACCAAATATCAAACATATAATTCACCTTCACAATTAATTAGGTTTTGTTTTATGTCACATTACATACTTATAAAGTAATTGTTTGATGTGATTACTATCTAAATCATTACGTCTATAAAATTATACTACTTTGTCATATCCATTCACATAATACTTCTGGTTTTTCTATCATAGTCACGTTCTTTTCAGCCTAACGATCATAATTCATTGAAAAAACTGTAATGCATTGATTAATTATAGGTTAAAATACTTCGATGGTCCTCGTTTTGGTTCAAAAATCTCAAATTGGTCCTCGAATTGATTTCAATTTCGTCCTCATTTTAGTAAATGTGTTTTAAATCAACCCTTTCCGTTATCAATTGACAAACGGCGTTTATTCCTGATGATGTGGCTGTTTTGTGTATTCTGACGTGTCATTCAGTTGTTTTGGCACATGTGTTCTTGGTTTCTCTTTTAAAAAGAGTTTATGTTCATAACATTTGAAGCTTAGGGTTTGAAAAGGTTGAGATGAAGTTGTCTCCTGCGTTCTGATTTGGTAAGATTGGTAATGTCTCCCTCTCATTCTTGCTCGTCCTGCACTTGCAATGGTTGGGAATTTTCTTTTCATGGAGGTGCGGTGAGGAGGTTCGATTTAACACCTGTTTACTATTGCGGTGAAAAGGCAATCACGAGAACTGCTAGAACTACTAAGAACAGGGGGAGAAAATTTTTGGGTTGCCCAAAGTTCAAGGTATGATATTTGTTGTTTTGGTGGACGTTTTTTTTTTTCGTATTTTGGTATTGGAAAACCTAATTTTGTAATTGGTATTTAATTGGTGGTGTTGATTTTTTGTTGGACAGGGTGGAAGTGAAGAAGTTGTTGGCTGCAATTTCAATCTCTAATTCAGTAATTTAGGGTTTCAAAGATAGTGTTTATTTTAATTATTAGGATCCACGCACCAATTTTTTAGTCCTCAAAATAATAAATAAAGTCACGTCAGAAAATTAAAATGAAGTTAACGTTATATATAAGTTTCAAAAAGCAAGATTCAATTTTTAAAAATAATACATTCATTACCCACCACTAACCCATTCATTACTGAGCCAATGTAAAAGAAGGTACCACGGAGAGGATGGTGGAACCAGTTGTGAAAAGAATGGATCTTGAAATGGGTCACAAATGTTATGTATTGTAAATTTGTCTTAGTTATAACATATGTGAAATAAGAGTGTTTGTAAGACCTACCAAAAAAGATAAAGAAGAGTTTTTTTTTTTTTTTCATTTTCTAAAAGTAATTTATATTTGAATCATGTATGAATAGAGACAATTTTGATGGGATGAATGGTAACTATCTTGTCTATTCTTATTATAATTAAGTTTTTGAAAGTTTCGCATGATTTGTTTGATTTTTTTGAAATTTTCAAAACAAGCTATTTTGTTCATATCTTTTAGTTTATTTATAATTAAAATTAAAAGAATTTAGTTTTTTGGATTTTATGCTAATATTTTAAAATCAAATTATAATGGATTGGACTAAAAAGTACTTTCATATGATTTAAAATCAAAATAATTTACTAAAGAGAAAATTAAGATATACAATTATGTGAGGTTTTTTAGGGAGACTTGAAAGAATTTCAACGTCAATAAATCGAAATAAAAAAAAAAAAAAAATATAGATATTTATATATATATATATATATATATATATATATATATATATATATCATATTTTTTATATGTAGAATATGTTGTAATGGAAGAGGGTGTAAGAAAGTTACAGCCAATCTCAAAATTTTGGAGGTAGGTTGTATAACGTTTTGAACAATTTAACGTTTAAAGATATAATACAATATAATAAACAAGTTATATTATTTGTAGAGTTCTATTTAATTATTTATAGTGTTATGTATTTTTCCATAAACTCACGTCTTAAAATATATCCTAAAATCAAAGGGCTTTGTGTTCGGACAAAATTGTTCTTCTTTGTAAATTGTTAACTTACTATTATATTACAAATTTTAATTTTTAAATGAAATAATTTTTAGAGTTGTCTGTTTCTCATTAAATCACAATGAACTTTATTTCATTAAGTATATTATTATTATTATTATTATTATTATTATTATTATTATTATTAAATACATGTATGCGTTTTAATTCTTTTCATGTATATCATATATTTTTGTCAACACTATCAAAATTAATAAATATAGAAACATGTGTTTCGATTTAAGTAATTTATTTATAACTTCTAAATAAGATTATGTTAGGCACATGAAATTTGACATCTTAACTAAATTATACTTCAAAACTCATCAATCATTTTATCTTCATATCAAATTTTATTAAAAAATAAAATAAAATAATAAACAATATGAGAGACCACATCAAACCTATGACGAGATTTACACTTTAAGAAATAAGCAAACTATAATTACTATGAAAAAATATAAATAAATATATGGAAGCAAAATATTAAACCTTATATTATTCTTTATGAATGAAAATTAAATTAACTAACTTATGAAGAGTGATTTTCTTCACAAAAAGCATGAGAGACTTTGAACTAACTTTGAACTACATTTGCGTACTAAAGTACAAGTATTGATGTCATCTCCTTCTAAGATTTCAAGGAACCATTCATTAATCCAAAAAATCATGATAGACTAAAGAATAATCACCCTACAACCAATGCCCTCCCTCCAAGCATGCTCCAAAGCATGAATGACCTTTATAAACTTAGCATAATTAGGAGTCTGTACCCCTAAAAAAGCTAAAAAACTACCTACATATTCATCTGTGGACTTCCTTCACAAATACAATCATATGAAGCCAAATCACGACAACCCCCTATCTACACCATTAATATTCACCTTCAGCCAATTAGTAGATGGAACTTGGCATATTACGTCCATAAATGAAACTATCGTACCCTCCTAATTTGAATATTGAAAATTTTCAACACAAAAAAATCAAGGACATATGCTTCTTAGATTTATTCACAACTATACTTACTAACTCCTTAATTTGAGAAATAACACAAGGAAATGCAATTGGATTCTAAAATTTACTATGATTTCTCATCTTCCAAATCATCCGAATAAATGCAGTAATAACAACGCTTTGATCACTTTAAGCAAAAAATTACAAGGAGACTTCATAACTGAACAACCAAAAAAAAAAAAAAAAACTTTACAAATCCTAAAAAACTTCTTGCAAATATTCCCACAATCGTATAGTAACAAAACAATGAAAGAAAAAATGAGAGAAAAATTTAACATTATTACCATATAAAGAACACAAAGCATAAAACTATTCCTTTTTGTTGAACCTTCAAACCAATAGGTAAATGACTATTCAACAACTTTCAAAGAACCAAAGTTTTAGCTAGCAACACCTCATTTAACCAAATCAAGTTTTCCCAATCCACATGTTTTATACCAATAGAGTAAATTTTTTTTGTAACTTTTTGAGATTCAACCAAATCAAGTTCTCCCAATCCACATGTTTTATACCAATAGAATAAATTTTTTTTTTGTAACTTTTTGAGAAAGTATACCAATATCGTCCAAAATATAATTAGACCCATCTTGATACTCATTAACCATGAAAAAAAGAAAAATCACATAAACTATCCACTTTAAAATCCATAGACCATTTCACAGTAACCAATTATTTCTACGACTTCTTCTCTACATTACAATTAGGGGTGGGCATGGATTGGATTTTTAATGATCCAATCCATATCCATTTTAGATCCAAATAATTGGATTAGATTTTTGATCCAAATCCATTTTTTCATCAAAACTAGTTTGGATTTTTTTAAAATCCATATCCAAATATTTGGATCAAGATTTAAATCCAGTCCAAATATTTGGATCAAGTTCAAAATCCAGAATCCATTTTCTATAAAATAAATTTAAATTGAATTTTCTAAAACTTGTGTCCTTAAGGCCAACACAACTTAACTTGTCCAAGTCGTCGAGCTCGTTGGACCCATCAAGGTCTCGAGCCTGCTTAGTCTGTATACGATCCATCTGAATTGTCATGCCGACCCAACTATCCCATCCAAGTCTTTGGGCCTGCCTGGCCCATTCTAGCATCGGGCCTACCCGATCCATAAGGGTCATCTAGCACGGTCTGTCTGAGTCGTCGGGTCGACTCAACCTGTCCAGGTCGTCGGGCCCGCTCGGTCCATTAGAGTCATCGAGCTCGCTCGGTCCATCAGGGTCGTCGGACTTGCCTAGTTCGTACAGATCATCGGGCACGACCCATCCGAGTTGTCGGGCTGACTCATCTTAGCCCATCTGAGTCTTCGGGCCTGCATATCACATTCGCGTCTTTGGGTCCACCTGGCTCGTTCAAGTCATTGGGCCCGCTTGGCCCGTTTGGGTCATCGAGTCTGCCTGGACCATTCGGGTTATTGGGCCTGTTTGGCCCGTTTGGGTCATTGGGCCCGTTGGCCCGTTTGATTCTTCGAGCTCGCTTGGCCCCTTCGAGTCATCGAGCCCACTTGGCTCATTCACGTCTTCAGGCCCACCTGACCCGTTTAGGTTATCGAGCTTGCTTGGCCCGTCCAGTTCCTTGGGCCCCATAACCCGTTCGGGTCTTCGGGCCCACTTGGACTGTTCACTTCATCGGGTTTGTTTTACCCGTTCGGGTCATCAGGCCCATCTGGCCTATTCGATTCTTCAGGCCCGCCTGACTCGTTCCGGTCATCGGGCCCACCTAGGCCGTTTGGGTCTTCGGGTCCATTTGGCTTGTTCGTGTCATCAGGCCCACCTAACCCATTCGGGTCATCAAGCTCACTCGACTTTTTTGGGTTGTTGGGCCCGATCGACTCATCTGGTTTGTCAGGCCCGCCGAGCCCGTTCATATCTTTAGGCTTGTCCAGCCTGTTCTGGTCGTCGGGCCTGCCTGACCCTTCAGGGTTGTCGGGCCTGCTCGGTCCGTACAGATCATCGAGCAAAGCCTGTTTGAGTCTGAATTAGGCTAGTCCATCTCAACCTTTAGCCTAACCCAACTAAAAATTTAAATTGAAAATTTGGATTGGATTTTTTGGATTATCCATATTTGAAAATATTGATTTATAGAATGGATATTCAATCCATAAAATATATAAAATGTAGATTAGATTGAAATCTAGATCCATTAAAATGGATTTTAAATGAATTGAATTTTTAATAAAATAGATTTTAAATGGATTGGATCGGAGCAAAAGTGGATTGGATCAAGAAAATTAGATTTTTTGCCCACCCCTAATTACAATGTATTTTTTTTAATAAAGAAAAGATTTAGTTGTATTAATGTAAATATTTACTACATTGATTTATTAATAATTTCATTATTCTTGAATAATAACTATATCTTTTAATTTAAAATTATTAAAACATGTGAATATTATTTTTTTAGGAGCATCCAAATATTCATTTAATTCTTAACCAGTTGCTTTTTGTACAGATTTATTATTAAGAGAATACATTAATTGTATTTCTAAAAAAAAAAATCAACAAATCATTAATCTCTAGTACTCTTTTATGCTTTTTTTCCACCTATCCACATTTTGTTGAATTTATTTAATTCATTTATATTTCATTTATAAATTTAATGTAATATTAATTACTACCATTTTTTTAATTGTATTACCATTTCTACTTATAATTTATAATAGTTTATACGCTATCATAAATGAAAAAGAAATAATAGTAGAGGATAAGTTAAAAAATTAACTATGTTGTTTTAAATAAATACTGATAATAATTAAAATTTAATATTTCTATCATCTAACCAAGTGGAGGAAAAAAACATAGAAAGAATATATGGCATATATGGTAACGGAGAACTCGATTAACCCTTATTGGAAAATTTCCTCCGGATAACATTTGTAATATTTTTGAAAAAAAAAAAAAGTTATCAAGATATATATTTGATAAATAGTATATGGAGAAAGTATCATTAACTGTTAGTAGTTTGTTTCAACACTGGTTTGAGCTTCAATCCTAAAAAGGAGACAAATAAAAAAAAAAAGTAGATAAGAATATTCCTCTAACTTATTTGAATCTTAATATATTTTATAGTTTAAAATTGATTACCTATAGTAAATAAAAATTTATTTAATATTTGTGAACTGTAAATATATTTTTTAATATATTTAAAATATTTGTAAGCTTATAAAATAATTTATTCTTTAAGAATAACTTACATATGTATGATAAGTACACGCAATTTTCTATTTTATTTATAGTATTCATGTATTACTACTACATCTTATCATCATTATCTTCGTCGTTATTATTATTATTAGGTTAAAATGTCCACGTTTTTATTCAAAAATCTCAATTAGGTCCTAAGATTTTTTTAGTTTCAATTAGTTTTATATTTTTGAAAATGGGTAACAATTAGGTTCATTTCGTTACTATGATGATAACGACGTTAAGGATGTGTCACCTATCAGTTCCTTGTTTTTTTGAATTATTTTATTTATTTTTTCAATCTTTTTTCTGAAAAATATTCATGCCACGTGTCACATTAATATTGTACCACGTGTCAAGTCAGTCAAGATGACACGTGTCAAGTCAATGTCTAAATATCAATTTGGTCCATATATTTGTTATTTTGATTACATTTCAGTCCATTTATTTTAAAATTTTAAATATATTTATTTTAACTCTTTACAAAATTGTTTTAAAATTTAATATTTAAATTTATAAAATTGTTAACCAACTCTAACATTTGTATATAAATTATTTAAAACAATTTTGTAACAAGTTAAAATAAATATTTTAAAATTTTAAAACAAAATATAGGTAAAGTTTAATGTAAAATAAAAATTTAAATAAACTTAATATTATCAAAATGTTTAATAAAAATATCATTATAAAATTTATATAAAAGTTAAATTTGATCTCAATTTGGAGATCATGAAATTGAAAATTAAAAAAAAATGGACTGAAATATAATCAAAATAACAAATATATGGACCAAATTGAGATTTAGATAATGACTTGACATGTGTCACCTTATTGACTTGACACGTGGTACAATATTGACGTGACATGTGGCATGAATAATTTAAAAAAAAATTTAAAAATTTTAAAAAATTAAAAAAAAATCAATAGAATGAGGAGCTGTGACACATCCTTAACACCATTACCACCATATTAACAGAATGAACATAATTGTTACGCATTTTAAAAAATATGGACCTAATTGAGACTAAAAGAAATCTTAACACCTAATTGATATTTTTGAACAAAAACGTGGACCAATGAAGTATTTTAACCTTATTATTATTACATTACAATTTTTATATATCTCTATGCCATTAGCCATTTTTCTCTCACTTGTTTTACAAAAATATTCTACTAATTTATCATGCAAATGTAATTTCTCTTTAAAGTTAACAACAAAGTTGTCTTAAGTTGCTTGAACAAATTAAATGCAGAGATTCTTTGGCTATCATGATCTCGTGTCCCTTCAAAATTCAAGTCGATGTTATGTTAATACTATGAAGATTCTTTACTAAAATTATATCCATACTCAACTTTTAACCCAAAGCCTTTAATTGCCAAACACGGCAAAGTCACTGAAGACTTAAAGCATGTTGTTGTGTAACTTTCAAAACTACCTTTAAGATTTGCGAGTTTAGCAATGTCACATATTTACTGCACTTTGCAAATACTTTGAACACGTTTTACTTAATTTTTTATATCTAATTAAAGTAATAATTATTAAAATAAAAAAATAAATATAAAAAACAAGAATTAATAACAATAACATTTATAAAAAATAGAGTTAATAATAGACTTTAATTTTAGTAACTTTTTCACACATTTGATTATTCAATTTCTGGTATGGTCTTATCTTGTAACTCTTATATTCATTAACCCATTTTTTTTTTCATAACCTACCAGAAATTATCCACAATAATTGTTTCTATTTTTATACTTGTTATTTATACTTGTTATAATAATAAACTTTGTTAACTGTGTTTTTTTTATTATCATAAAAAATATAAACACAGTAGAATAAATTGTACTGAATTGGACCGTACACTCTTTAATTATTGTATATTTTGAAAAACTTGTTACACACTCCAATGTATGAGTGAATGAAAACATAAAAACATAAAAGTAAACATAGGATTTGGTCTTAATTGCCCTTTAAGATAAGTAGCCTTGATAAGGCATTGATAGGTAAAGTTGTGATGAAGTAAGAAGACAAAACAAATGGGTGGTATAATGTTGAATTTGCAGAGGCTAAAAGAAGGTGTTGAAGAAGAAGCAGTAGCACCACATGGTGAGAAACAAGTGTGAAGGAAAAAGAAAAAGCACGCAAAAGGGCAAAAGTATAAAGATAGGAAGCAGATGGGTGACGCAGGAAAGCGCAGCAACTCACAACTCTTTTTCAGGACTCTGATTACCCCTCTCCACCTAAAATAACATCCAAAATACTCATCTTCCCTAAAAGCCCTTGCACTGTTCATACAAAATTCAGATGCCAAAGGGCATAAACGTAAGGGAGCAAGAAACAGTTAATTTCGGAGAAAATGAACAAAAAACGAACCGTATGAAAATGCAAGACCCACACAAAATACACATCGTTAGAGAACATTGCAGGAAGCAAAAGAGAAAACAGAGAGAAAAAAGTGGAGGATTGTTGAAGAGAGAGAGACTCGTGATTTCAGAACGCCACACACACCCTCCCATCTCCGAAACAAAAGCTTTAAATTTTGGGTTCAAGAAAAGGGGATTTATTTAAAAACTAAAAAGAAAGAGAAAACACCACAACAAAACTTGGGTCTGACAAAACGGAGAAAGAAGAAGGATCATTCATTTCGGAGTGTTGTTTTGAAGGAAAAGGTGAAGTTTTTTCCATAGATCAGAGGTGATGTCGTGTTCTTCTTCATCTGGGTCTGAAGAGGAGGATGAGGGGTTCGACTCCTACCGGAAAGGGGGCTACCACGCCGTCAGAGTCGGCGATCAGTTCGCCGGCGGCAGGTACATAGCGCAGAGGAAGCTGGGTTGGGGCCAGTTTTCCACAGTTTGGCTTGCCTATGATACGTCAACATCTGTATGTTATGTTTGATCCTAATTCTTTTTCTTCTGTTCATTTTCTGGTTTCTTCCTTCCAAAGGGGTTGTTTCTTTTGAATTATCCGAAGTTTTGTTTTTTGAGATTGATTTGCCTTGTGATTTGTGTTTTGAGGTGAAAAGTTGTTGAACCCCCCTCCCCCTTAATCGTTATGAACAATTAGTTCTTAAGTGAACTGAGTAGCATCAGGTGACCCATGTAGTCAATCTCAGATACTGAGATATGATTTTGTTGTTGTTATCGCAATCAGTTTTGAATCTGCAGGGCGGTTGTTAGATTCTGTGCTTGTTTTGCGTGTTGCATTAGTCATGTTTGTCTGCTTTGAATTATGTAGGGGTTAAAAGGTTTTCATTTTTCTGATTCATTGTGGTCTCGAAAATGCGTATGTGTGTGTGGGAGAGATAGAGAAAGAGAGAGATAGAGAGAGAGAGAGAGAGAGAGTTTAAATATATAATTTGAGGTTTTTAGTGAAATGTTTTTTCTGGTGTTTTTCTGTCTCCTGATATTTTTTTCTTTGTACTATAGAAACATTGGCTCTTCGGCCTAATGTGTGTATTTGTGTTGTCGGTTTCTGTCTCAAGGGTAACATTTCATTGAATGGATCAAATTGGGATATAAATCTTAAGGGTAACATTTGATTGAACGAATCAAATTGCGATATATATATGTGTATATATATGTCGAAGAATCTTGTTTTCTTCCCATGTCGGTGCCACTTCTTTGCTGGTATTTGTATTTTTTAACACGTGTCAGAGATACCTGACGGATCTTGCATGTTTGGGGTGACAAACATGGTCAGATGATCGTCATCGTACAACGTGACCAACTGGAACACTTAGATTTCTCCGCTCGCAACACCTCTTTGTTTTTTTAGGTTCTTGCTGATTTGGTAAATGTGTTAAGCTCCTTTTCAATACTAATATATGTTGCTTTTGTTTGTGTGTATTAGTTTTGTTGTTTGGGGTGAGCTGCATATAGAAACATTTTTATTCTGGATTTCAGTTCTAATTCAACAAAGCTGAATGCTATGTTGGATTTAATCTCTCTTAAGTAACAGTTGATGGGCAAATTACAATAGCAGTTTTCAACAGTTTGATATTTTGTTATTCTCGTGTCATGCTTAAATTATATCTCAATCTCAACTTATGAGTTGCCCAATCAATGAGTATTACTTCATACTTTATTCTGTAAAGTACACTCCACACTTTAGAGTAGTTCAATACTTTAGTTAGAGACTAATTTGTGAGTCTATTATAGATACACTCACTAGTTTATCGATCCAGAACTTCTGCTACCATTAAATCACTTGTTTATGGTGACAGATCTGGCTAAATGCTTAAATTGAATAGGAACCGATAGAAAGAATAAACAGAAGATGGTAAGATAAACTGAAGCCTAATGCTAATGCATGTAGCATTATACACTGTTTTGTATATCCAGGAGGGGTGTTTTGGCAGTAGCACAATCCCTTTGGCACTTGCTATGAACTAGATCCAAGTATTACCCTTTATTGATCTAAATTCTCATGTATTCATCTAAATTTTGAATTTGGATTTTCAGGCATATGTTGCTCTTAAGATCCAGAAAAGTGCGGCCCAATTTGTTCAGGCTGCCCTTCATGAAATAGATGTTCTTGCATCGATTTCTGAGGGCGTTGATGTTAATTCAAAATGTGTTGTCCAGTTGATTGATCACTTTAAGCACGCAGGTCCTAATGGGCAGCACCTTTGCATGGTGATTGAGTTTCTCGGGGATAGCTTGCTTCGTCTAATAAAGTATAACCGGTACAAAGGGCTTCCATTGAATAAAGTTAGGGAGATTTGCCATTGCATTTTGATTGGTTTGGATTATTTGCATAGAGAACATGGTATTATCCACACTGACCTAAAACCAGAAAATGTTCTTCTGATTTCTACGATTGATCCCGCGAAAGACCCTGTTAAATCTGGAGTGAGTCCAATATTAGAGAGGCCTGAGGGAAGCATAAATGGTGGAGTTACTAGTCTTATTGAGAAAAAATTGAAAAGAAGAGCTAGGAGAGCTGTTGCTAAAATCTCTGGAAGAGGAGCTTCAATGGGAGGAGCAGAAGATCAAAAGTCTATGAGAAATCTTGATGGGATTGATGTGAGATGCAAGGTGGTAGATTTTGGAAACGCTTGTTGGGCTGATAAGCAGTTTGCAGAAGAAATTCAGACAAGACAGTACAGAGCTCCTGAAGTAATACTTCTGGCTGGCTATTCCTTCTCTGTTGACATGTGGTCTTTCGCTTGTATTGCTTTTGAGCTTGCCACTGGTGATATGTTATTTACGCCCAAAGTTGGACAAGGTTTTAGTGAGGATGAGGTATCATACTTAATTATTCTTTGGTTATTCATTCCAGAACTGCACAAGTAGAATATCTAAACTATGTTGCTTTCAGGATCACCTTGCCCTCATGATGGAACTCCTTGGAAAGATGCCTCGGAAGGTACAAATTGTCTCTGTCTATCATTTATTCAAATAGCTATCATGCAAAATCTAATCTTGCATCTTGCAGGTTGCTACTGCTGGAACAAAATCCAAGGATTTCTTTGACAGACATGGCGATCTCAAAAGAATTCGAAGGCTAAAGTTTTGGCCACTTAGCAAATTGTTGGTTGATAGATACAAATTTGCGCAGAGTGATGCTCATGAATTTTCAGAGTTTCTTCTACCACTTCTCGATTTCGCCCCTGAGAAGCGGCCAACAGCACAGCAGTGTCTGCAACATCCATGGATCCGGGCCATGGAGTCAAATGAAAAAAAGGAATCCAGTGTGGAGAATGTGGGTGCTGGAATGAGCAATCTTAAAATCAAGGGGGGAAAGTGAAGAAAAACCATTCAACACTCACCCTTCAAGACCCTTCCTTCCCCCATGATTGACTATTGAATGTAATTTGATTTTGGTTTGTGCAAATTTAATAAGATTTTTTTTTTTTACTGGACTAACTACACAGATGTAAATTAGTAAAGAATTTTGTTTATTCAGAGATATCTCTGACATAATTTGTGTGTATATTTACAACATCATGATTTCATCCAATGTCAGGTCTGAAGTTTTTCTCCCCAATTAAATTACTGACAGAGAAGGGATTTCTGTTTAATATGCTAACATGAGGTCAGGGATGTTAACGCGGTATGGTTATATATGTTGGATAAATATCTATTTAGCATCTGAGTCATGCAGAGTATCTATTTTGCCATTTGAGTATTTACTACGTGGATATCCGTAGTATTTAATAGAAATATAATGTATAAAATTCATATATTTCAAATAAAATGTAAATAATCCATTTAAACCGTGTTGAATGTAGTTTACAAAGAAATATAGATTTTTTAAAATTAATTGATAAAAAGTACTCATTTAAAATCAATGTATTAATGTTTTAATCATATTTTTTAATTTAAATTATAGTATAGCAAGTAGAAGTATCCATGAGTATAAATATTATAATAATCGTATCCGTTCTTTTAATATGCGGATATAAAAAATACTTGTACTTATTATCTGTGAGTATCCATCTACAGTATTCATTAGCTATCCATTACGAATTATTTGCTGATACTGGTTTTTTTTTATATTCCTACTATCATCCACTGATGATTTCACCTATTAACATGAGGTCTGAAGTATTTGTTTATATTTTTTAAGGAAAAATAAAATAATAATAATAATAATAAATGTTTTCTACCAAACTATGAGGAACTGATTTTTATTTAGTTTTTATCCGTACTACTTTTTAAATTTTTATTCAAATGATTTTGTCATTAAATATTTTAAATTAAAAGTAATGTATTCTGTAGGAATTTCCTATCAAAATACTAAAGTTAAGAAAACAGAATTCATTTGAATTAGTTTGTGCAAGTGGTTGTACTCCAACAATAGGAATACAATATTTGTTAGAATTGTATAATGTTTGAGTGGTGGATTGAAATGGATAGTGAAACACGAGGCCCTTTTAAGTTAACTTATTAAACAAATAAATTTAGTGCTCTGACTTGATCAGAAATAGATGAAATGAAGCAGTTCAATGAAACTTGGTAATGATTTGGTGTTGTCATCAAAAGTATGAAATTGTCATCTATCTTTATCTCTATTAGGTCTCAACATTTACAGAGTTGTTAGTGCTAGTATGAACAGAAAACAAAACTGAGTCATGCCACCGATAATCTCCAAAACAATTTCAAATTAAAATATGATCATCAAAGTTTTAAGTTATTGATGTCAAGAATTCGAGTATCTCTGATTTAAAAAATAATTTCAACTCAACCTTAATTACATATATATATATATATATATATATATATATATATATATATATATATATATACACTCATGTATATCAAATAAATCTGTCACAATTTTACTGTGGATATTCGTGAGTAGGTATTCTTTTGTCATCTCACTCACTACCGTATATAGAAGAGTATTATTAAATCTTGAAGAAAATAAGAAATGAAGTTAAATTTGGAGAGAAAATGAAATACCAGAAAGGGGCGAAAGAAACATTTGTGGTAGAAGATTTTTCTTACGAGTGTGACCATGGAAGACATCTTTTATATTTAATTACTATATACAAAATAACTCTCCTTTTTATCAAATTTTAAAAAGAATCAGTATATTTTTCACGTTGACATCTAAGTAACGAAAACATTCGAATTAAATTATCAACAATTAAATATAACCTGGAAAATAAAATGCATTAAATTGAAAAATTATTAATTTAAAATGAAACTTAACATGTACAGTATGTATTATGAAGTATAAAAAATAATCTCTTAAAATTAACAAGTCCATTCAAAATTCAACAAAACAATTAATTAATACTTATTAATTGTTATATTGATTTTCAGACAACATTCACCCTACGCATAATTTGAATATAAAATTGTTCTCGGTCACTAAATAAATTAAACATAACATATACTACTCTTATTAGTATATTAGTATGAATATCAAGCTACCAAGGTGCATTGTGATCTGGACTTGCCTAAATAGAATAATCAAGATTGTGTCAAGAATTGCATAATAACTCTATTAAATATTTCGATTATAATATATGTTTTAAATAAATTTTGAATGGAGAGAGATGTAATTGTAAAAAGAAAAAACTGAAAATTGTAGTTGCCTTGACCCACTCAGTGACGCATTGAGAGTGTGCAACACATGGAAAGTCACTACTACCTGTTGAAAATGAAGATAATTTATTCAATTTGTAAATATTTAAGGTTGGAAACACATTCAAGTTTCTAAAGCTACATAAGAGGAAATTTTGGTAGTAAGTATTTTACGTTAAGGTAGGGACTTTAATTAGAGTGTGTATTTCAATTGCATATATTGAACTTTAGCATGTGAAATGCATTGGTTTAAAATGGAATTAAAGTTGAAGTTTTGCTTTTACAAATTTCAAATTAACTTTTAAATATTATCAGAGTAGACCGTATATTCTAACACAACGTAAAATATAACATTTCAAAAAAATTAAAAAATATAAAATCGAATTTAAATTTTATTTTATATTATATGCGAAATGTATACGTCGGTTAAGTTAAGGTATATTATAAGAATAGAGTCGACTTACTTACTCAATTTTAAGCTAAAGTTACCTTTTAATAAGTAAAAGTATTTAACATATTTATGTTAATATTATATTAACTGAAATTAATATTAAAGATCAGATCAATATTATATTAAAAGTATTTGAAATATTTTAATATTATATTTGTGTCGACCAGTTAACACTAAGTTATTTATTTGTAATATTTATATTTAAGTTAGTATCAATACCACTTTATATTTTATGTAGTTGTGTGTCTTGGTAACAACAAATAAGAACTATAAATTATTTTTAATTCAATATTTTTTTTTTCTTACTTTTTTATATAAATATTTTCATACTTTTTTTTCATCTAGATTCACTTATTTTATTCACACACATCTTCTTCATTGACTGCAACCTTTTTGTATTTGTTTTGTTGTTTGCGTTTTATTTTAATTAAAGATAAAGACGTTATAACTTATTTGAAATTAATTTTACTAGCATCCATCAGATACAAATTAAATTAACATTAAAATTAAATTTTATTGAGCGTCAATTTAATTGATGTTAAATTAAATAAATTTTAAAATAAAATATATTAGTGTAAGTTTTGTCGATAATAAATTATTTTAATTAAAGTAAATTTAAAATTTAGTGTTGAATTAATATCATGATTTTAGAGTACGTTAGTTGTTACATGTACAAATAAATCCGGTGCTATAATTGTATATTTTCTTATAGTAGTTATGTAAAAATGGCAATGATGAAATGTTAAATACTGGAATTAAATTTTGTAAACACTAAATTAAATATTTATTCCACCCTTCATTCCACACTAAAAGACAAAAATACATAACACTCTCCTATTGTGAAAATGTAAGACCCTAGAAAATGACGTTTTAAAAGTGGTAGTGGTTTAAAAATAGTGAGACTCGATTATTTTAATATTAAAAGGGTTTTAGTATAAATAAAATTATTATAAACGAGTTTCATTATTTTAAAACACACAATCTCTCTAGAAACCACTCTTCTAGAGTTCTCTGATTTCTCTCTAGAGGTTCTTTCTTTCTGGTCGTCTGATTGAAGTACCGAGACCGTAGGATTGATCCTCTCGGCGAGCTCTTCAAATTGGACCGATCAGTTTCTTCGTTCGCGTAAGTTGAGTTTTCGCTCTCTTTTTAGTCTTTTTCTATTTTTTGTTGCATGCAAGCCCTCTTCCACTTGCATGCGACGTTTTAATCATCAGTATGAGTTTCTGCTGATCTGATGAGTTTCTGCTGATCAGTGATCATAACGGTATGTCTTGATCGTTCTTGTGATGTTTCTATGTGTAGATAGAGCATCCTGTGGAGTTAGAGGTGTTGACGTTTTAAGGCGTTAACGTTTATAAAGCTGTCTAAACAGGATAACAGGTAAGGGAAGCTAATTGTTTTACTTGAATTTTGTATAGAAATCATTCTGATGACATTGAATTGCATGATTGATTGTTGTATGAGTGCTTGAACTATGTAATTGAGTGTATGCTTGGATTGTGCTAGATTTCTTTACTGTTGCATGTGAGAACAGATTGAGAATATGGTATTTTCGCCTAAGCGAGCAGCTCTCGCCTGAGCCAAAATACCAGAAACTCATCCCCTGTTTCTGCACGAGATCTCGCCTAGGCGAGCCAGTCTCGCTTGAGCGATAGTCACTCTCGTCTAAGCGAGACAGCTTAGCCTGAGCGAGAATTCGCCCAGAGTTTGGGTTGTTCTCTGTTTTGAGCCTCGCTCAGGCGAGAATGACTCGCCTAAGCGCGAGACCTTCCAACTTGGGCGAGAACCTCTGTAGCTGAGTGTTATCTCTCTGTTTCTAATGGATGAAGCTATGTTTAAATGTTAAAATGTGAACTTAGTTACGATATGCATGAATTGTTATGACTGGTAATATGTGTGGTGAAATTGCATGAAGTTGGAATATGAGAAGAAGTGGTTGAACTAGGATTTCAAGGGAAATTCTAAGAGGAATGTTTTAGTGTATGTAAGGACATAAGGACTCAGTTTTGGTTGGTATCCTGACGCTCCTATAACCATTAAGGCTCATGTAGAGTATAATGAATTATGTCGGGAGGAGTAGCAAAAGGTCCTAGTCTGTGGACCCGATTCAGTCACAGACGCGAAGGAGACTTACCTTGGGAGTGGTTGGGTGATAACCCCTTGTGTCCAAACTCTGCAGAGTTTGGGAACCGTCACAGGTGCAAACCACCAAGAGATCCGATGTCGCTTACATAATCCAAATATTGAGTCTAGAGTCATGTATATGTGTTGTGATGGTCTATATGATTCTGGTGATAAAGAGAAAGATTGCATGGTTTCTGTTTATAACTGAACTGCATGATTCCTTTAATCAGATTAGCTTACCCTTGCTTTTCGTGTTCCTGTCTTGTGTTGTATGTTTCCTTTTGCGATGATCACCTATTCGGTGGGAGCAGATGTGGTTGCAGTGTCAAAGGCACTTCTGGAGGATGAAGAGCCATCGTTTTAGGATTAAAGAGGAGGTTTCCATGGGAGCTTTAGCAATGGTCAATTTAAGTATAGAGTTTATTAGTTTAGTTTAAGTGTATAAGTGATATATTTTTATAGTCATATCTTTTGTGAGACTGTATTAATATATTGTGTACACTGGATTATCTGTTTTGGAACCATGATAAAACTCCCTATTTTTATTAGTTTTAAACTGCGGAAATTGGGATGTTACATAAACTCTTTTCCAAATTTATAAATTAGACTTCAAAAATCCCAAACATAAAATTTTGAATTAAGTTTATTTTTTCATTATAAGATTTATGAGCTCTTTATTTTTAATATGTTTTCGTAATTTAAATAGTATATTATGGTATATTTGGCTGAAATAAAACATTTTTTAGCATGAAATTTTATTAAAAAGAATAATGCTATGAAAAAAAAAGTTTTCACTTGACCAAAGATAGTAGACTTTTTAATTTGGATAATAATATTTTAATAATTAAATCTTAATAATTTTTTCTTAATTTGAAATATATTTTTTAAATGATTTTAAAATATTAAAAATAAAAAAAATAAAAAAAATACTTAAAAAATATCACTTCAAATAACAAACAAAAACCATCACAATTTAATCGTTAAAAAATTATTTTACTTTTAATTTACCATTACACGCCTTGAATGTTTAGTACAGTGCTAGTTGGGTTAAGCATTACATGTCGTCTTAAATGTACATGGTACACTGCCAGTTCCAGTTGGATGGATTTATTACAAGGATAAGACTTTTCAAATAAATATCCTTTCCATTCCTTTTTTCTTTCTTTTGTTACTAAAATTTTGTAAAATGTGTAATACTTTTATGTTATTTATTTTTTAACAATACATGCTGTTTCAAAAAAATATTTAAAATAAATATATAAAATTGTTTCACAAGATTTATTTTTCAAACAAATAACATTATCATTGTATATGTACAAGCGATGCTAATAAGAAAAAATATACTTCAAATAAGAGAAATTAATAAAAGAAAACATGTGTTGAATACATTAATATAAAATTAATTATATTTATAAAATATAGTTAAATATTCACTTTATTGCATTATCACAATGTAATTTAAGTTACTATTCCTTTGTGAAACGTCAATGTTATATATGAGTACCATCTCTCTTTGTGGTGAAAGTGGCCACTTATAATTTAAGTGCTTATAGAATGTCATTATTGTTGAAGATGATGTTAATTGCTGCTAAGGCCACTTAATCTCATTATTAATATAATTTGAGTACGAATTATGTAATTAGTAAATCTAGAAAAATTAAGTAGGATATCAACCTAATTAGATTGAATGTTACAAAAAATGTTAATATTTCTCAAAATCTTGATAAGAAAATACCTTAAAAATCAAGATTTTAATTGTTTCACGGCAACACAATGCAGTTATGGTGTACAGTACTCTTACATTTTTCGTATTACAAAATAATTACTAATATTTTATTTTTATCTAAAAATATAGGAATATATGTGTACAGTTTCTCAGAATTGCGACAACAAATAAATATAACTTTTATCAGTGCGTCTTTATACAGAATTAATATTAAAAAAAACATTAATTACAAATAATGATATTTACTCGTAGTTTACCATCACAAGCCACGACGACAGTTTGGGATAAAATAAAGAGAACCTTTATGTTTAAAAAGAGAAACAAACTTATCTTAGTTCATATAATAGTACTATAATATTATAACTCATCAAATCGTGATGCCCCTGCTATAAAATGGTTCCTTGCCATGCTTCTTCATCAGGGCATTCAATATCAAGCAGAACTCGCATGCCCCTACGCACACAAAACCTTTGTAAGTGTGTGGAGACACTTGTTGTGTTCTTCTATTTCACTCGAAGCCTTCAGAATCATCTGTGTATTCACATTTTTCAAAGTACTATTATAGTCCAGATATTCATTTTCTACTTAGTTAAAAAGAGTGCACACATGTAGCAATGATTTTCTTAACTTCGTTTTTTTGATTAATCAACAATTACAACTACTTATGCCTTTGTTATGTTCTTGCAGTACAGGACAATACACCATGAGAAAGATTTGGTTTCTTGTCCTCGTCATGTTCTACCATGGCTTTCCTTCAAAGGGAATCAGCAGTGTTTCTACAAGACCAAGAACTGTTAACGTAGGCGCACTCATGTCCTTCAATTCAACAGTTGGGAGAGTGGCTAAGGTTGCTATAGAAGCTGCAGTGGATGATGTGAACTCAGATGCAACGATTCTTAATGGAACTGAGCTAAAGATTTTAATGTTGGACACCAAATTATCCACTGGGTTCCTAGGAATCGTTGACTGTAGGTTTTCTCAAACACGTTTGTTTTTTTTCCACTCTATACACTTTTGCCCTTTTTTCTAAGGAAAAATATGTACGTTCTTAAAGAATCATTGTTGGTTTATTTTTGCAGCATTAAGATTGATGGAGAATGACACTGTGGCCATAATTGGTCCCCAGTTCTCCGTGATGGCTCATGTGATTTCACACATTGCAAATGAGATGCAAGTGCCTCTCCTATCATTTGCAGCCACGGACCCCACACTCACTTCACTGCAGTTCCCATATTTTGTTAGGACAACGCAGAGTGATCTGTATCAGATGACTGCTGTGGCAGAAATTGTTGATCACTTTCAATGGAGAGATGTCATAGCCATTTACATTGATGATGATCATGGAAGAAATGGGGTGTCCGCTTTAGGGGATAAGCTAGCAGAGAAACGTGGTAAAATATCACACAAAGCACCACTTAAGCCTGGTAACATTACTCGGGAAGATATAAACAGTGCACTAGTTAAGATAGCTCTAATGGAATCAAGGGTAATAGTCCTTCACATATACCCTTCGTTTGGTCTAGATGTATTGAATGTGGCTCGGTCACTTGGCATGATGGTAAATGGCTATGTGTGGATTGCCACAGATTGGCTTTCTACAGTAATAGATTCAGACCCATCCTTGTCAACATCTCCAGCCATGAATGACATCCAAGGTGTTATCACCTTGCGCATGTATACCCCTGACTCAGAAATGAAAAGAAAATTTAGTTCTGGTTGGAACAAAGTGAGCAAGGAAAAGGATCCTGTTGAGGGTCCTTTGGCATTGAACAGCTTTGGGTTTTACGCCTACGACACAGTTTGGGTGCTTGCTTCTGCACTGGATGCGTTTTTCAGGAGTGGGGGAACTTTGTCATTTTCAAACGATTCAAGTCTAAACATGTTAAGAGGGGGGAGTTTTGAGCTTGATACGATGGGAGTGTTTGTTGATGGTGAGAAGCTGCTTAAAAAAATATTGGAGGTGAACAGAAGTGGTGTAACGGGCCAAATGATGTTTGGTGAAGATGGAAACTTAGTGCATTCATCATATGAAGTCATTAATGTGATAGGAAGTGGGATTAGGAGGATTGGTTTCTGGTCTGAAACTTCTGGCCTCCACACTGGGGAGTCTCCTAATCATTCCATTTCTGGTGATGGACTCTATGGCGTCATCTGGCCTGGTCAAACAACTCAAACCCCACGTGGATGGGTTTTTTCCAGCAATGGAAAACCCTTGAGAATTGGTGTGCCACTTAGAATTAGTTACCGTGAGTTTGTGTCAAGAACTGAGGGAACTGAGATGTTTGGTGGCTATTGCGTAGATGTGTTCACTGCTGCTCTCAGCCTGTTGCCTTATCCCGTTCCCTACAAGTTTGTTTCATTTGGAGATGGTAAAACCAACCCACCAAATGCAAAACTCCTCAACATGATCACTGTTGGGGTGAGTGTTACAATTAATTTTCATTGGTTATCCAGTTTCTATGAGCTTATTCTAACTTACTGCATAAAAATTCCTTGTAATATGCCCGTAGGAGTTCGATGCTGTTGTTGGGGACATTACCATTACCACAAACCGAACAAAGATAGTGGATTTTACACAGCCATATATTGAGTCGGGGCTAGTTGTTGTGGCACCTATAAGGAAGATGAAATCCAGTGCTTGGGCTTTCCTGAGACCATTCACTCCAATGATGTGGTTTGTGACAGGAATGTTTTTCTTAGTTGTGGGAGCTGTTGTATGGATTCTGGAGCGTCGCTTAAATGATGACTTCAGAGGCCCAGCCAGAAGGCAGTTTGTGACCATTATATGGTAATTAATTATTCCCAAAAATATGACTCCTTCTTTTATACCGAGACAGAATACAAATAATTGCTAACATCTGAATTATATCTCTATGCAGGTTTAGCTTTTCAACCCTGTTTTTTTCTCATCGTAAGTGGTTGAAATTTGAAACTTTTCCTTTTCTAGTTTGGTGGGGTATTTTGTTGCTTTACATCTAAGTTTTTGTTTTTAAACTAATCTCTCTAAGATGAGTAATTATTTTCAGGAGAGAAAACTGTGAGCACCCTTGGTCGCTTGGTGCTGATCATATGGCTGTTTGTGGTTTTGATACTGAATTCAAGCTACATTGCAAGCCTGACCTCAATCCTAACAGTGGAACAGCTCTCATCCTCAGTTAAGGGAATCGAAAGCTTAGCAACAAGCGATGAACGGATTGGTTTCTTGAGTGGCTCCTTTGCTGAAAATTATCTGACAGAGGAGCTGAACATACACAGATCAAGGCTTGTTCCTCTGAACTCCCCATCAGAATATGAAAAGGCCTTGAAAGATGGTCCTGCTAACGGTGGTGTCACTGCCATAATAGATGAACGTGCATACATGGAACTCTTCCTGGCTACCAGATGCGAATACGGTATTGTTGGGCAAGAGTTCACCAAGATGGGATGGGGCTTCGTAAGTGCTTTTATTCTTTTCTTTTCTGTGAAATTCTTCACCACCACCCAAAAATTCATAATTGGAGTTTTATTACAGGCCTTCCCGAGAGACTCTCCCCTGGCAATTGACATGTCCACTGCGATCTTAAAACTTTCAGAGAATGGTGATCTTCAGAGAATTCACGACAAATGGCTAACCAGAAGTGCTTGTAGCTCAGAGGGTGCAAAACAGGGCATAGACCGACTTGAGCTGAAAAGCTTTTGGGGTCTGTTTCTACTTAGTGGCATGGCATGCTTCATTGCTCTTCTTTGTTATGCTATTCGAATGGTTTACCGTTTTAGCAGACACTCCAACAGTAACTCCAAAGGCTCTTCACACTCTGCTCGTCTTCGATCATTCTTCACCTTTGTCAATGAAAGAGAAGAGGAAGACAAACATATGTCAAAGAGAAAACGAACCGAAAAGGGATCTAGTGGTAGGGTGGCGCATGAAGAAGAATTTGATGGCCCCACCGTTAGTGTCCGTCTTCAAAATTAGACCAGACCCATAAATTTCAGGAGAATAATAATATGATTTTATTTTTTTTACTTTTATTTTTTATTATTTTATGTGATTTAACGTGGTTTAGTATAAGTCATTAATTAATATATTATTATTTAAAAAGAAAATTAGTGATTCACACAGTAACGACAGTAAAAAAAATGGAAGTAAAATTATAATTTTCCTAAACTTTGCAAATATATGTTGGAAAAAATTACGGTTGATGGTTTTCTATGGTAACCTTTTCAAATGTTAATATATCATACCCGCGAAATGTTATTGGCAGAAGGTCGGCAGAGAGTTGTGAAAATGGATCGTTCGTTCTGGTTTAACCCGATTCATTACGGATCGGTTATTTAGTGGGTCAATCCAACCCATTTCATTTAAGTAAGTTAAAATTTTGAACGGTTTGGTCCATCATGGGTTAGTGGGTTAAACGAATTGACTCATTAGCCCACTTTATTAAAATAAAATATAATTTTTTTTAAGTCATAAATTATAATTCGGATTAAAATTTAAATAAACTTCAACATAATCTAAATACAATTCAAAATGATATTAAACTCCAATACAAACCAAAATTAGAAAACAAAAAACAAATTACTATCTAAGATCAAAGCACTCTTGTCACTTATCCAACTATAATATTAGATTCTTGAAAGGATAAATCTAGAACATTTTCATCTCTTGAAGCATCTTCTTTATCTCCATCTATTTGGAGTTGGAGTTAGGTTTCTATTTGTCAACCCACTAATATGTTTGGTTAAAAAAAACAAAACATTGCAAAGCCCAACATAATGTGTGTGACCATACGGGTTGGTGGGCCAACCCGGCTCACTACGGATTCAACCCGGGTGAGTCGAGTTCTTGGTGAGTCAGGTCAAAAATTGATCCGTACTAACATTTGTAAAAAGATTTTAACCCAACCCGGTCCATACCCATGATGGATCAGATTAACTCACGAATTCTTACCCACTTTGACGACTTTAGTTAACGGTCGATAAAATGCAGAAGAGAAGCTTTCTAACGATAGTATTTCATTCATATATTTTAACTCACTTGCATTCAACCATTTTCTGATTTCTTCATACATCAACAAGTGTTCACATGTAATTTGTTTTCAAGAATTCAAACTTTTCCTAATCACAATGTGTTACTAATGACTTTTTTTTATTAAATATTTAAATTTGATTCTAACAAATCTTTTTTATAGATTTATTTTTGTTTTATGAATTCATTTATTAATCAAATTCAAATCTAACATTAAAATCAAAAAGTTTTCTTGTTAATGTGAAATTGGAATGAGGTATTATGATGACATGAGTTAATGACAATGGAGTACAATATCGTTTTATGAGTAACGTTTTAGTTTTAGAATACCTTAACAAATGACCGTGATGTAAATATTAAAATGTGTTAACAATAATGAAAGAAAAATCGTTTTATTTGAAGACAGCATTGAAGTATCATAAGGAAATAATTTTGGAAAGTAATTATGAATGTAAAGGCTTTCATCAAAATTAAAACTATTCTCATCAAAATGCTAATAAACTCCTAATAATTAAATCCAAACATTTCATAATGTTTCATATGGAAAGGGTCTTCTCATGATGAGATAAATCCATTCAAAAGAATTTTAGCTCTTTGATAGATACATATTGGTAAGATTGTATTAAAAGTTATACTTGTTGGATTTTTTTTTTCTTGAATTCCCATAAATTCATTTGGTTTGTCAAAAAATAAGAATTTTTTTCCTAAGATTTTACGTGAATATAATATAAAAATATTACATGAGAAAAATAATTTAATTGTTAATACTATTTTCTTTAAATATTTTTTTATTTGATATTTCAAATTTACAAAATTATTTTTATTAA
>Ga0214543_1002488_pt1 | contig 36241 bp, 19 predicted proteins | sample CNSS2metaG_FD_160094 | JGI IMG/M metagenome (GOLD analysis project Ga0214543, IMG submission 160094) | Root nodule microbial communities from cowpea collected in UCLA plant growth center, Los Angeles, California, USA - CNSS2 | ecosystem: Host-associated > Plants > Roots > Nodule | place: USA... | reverse complement strand
CCGCCATCCCGAGCTCAACTCGAGGGATGTCATTCCGAGCTCAACTCGAGGAATGTACGTGCTTAACCCCTATCCCGAGCTCAACTCAAGGGATATGTTCCGAGCTCAACTCAAGGAACCCAGCAATCTTACCTTTGAAGCGTCACCAAAAGCCTTGTAGATCACCCTACAAAGTCCAATAACTAGGACTCACTACAGCCAAATCGCCTAGCGAGGGACACGTATCGCTAGGCGTTACAACTTCCAGACCGCCTGGCGGGGGACACGTATCGCCAGGCACCAAGCGCCTAAAAACACACAAACACAGCAGCCACCGCCTAGCGGCCAGCTCCCACCGCCAGGCGCCTACGCTCCAGAACCCTACAGATGTTGCCGCTACCACCTGGCGGAATACATCTCATTGCCAGGTGCCTCATGCCATGCAGACTCCCTGTTTCGTTGCTATCGCCTAGCGGGTTGAACCTCACTGCCAGGCGCCATACCAGAACCTAGTCAGGTATTGTTTTCTCTGATTTCTCTCAACTCCACTCAGCTGTTAAGACTCAATTCATGCATTTGCACACCCCCAAAGTACACTTTTTCAATGGATATTATATCACCAAAATTTGCTTCTACCAGTATAAGCCCTCTTATCCTATCATACCAGTGAGTTGCTTTACTTAAGATTAGGTAACAATTCCCAACAACCAAATACAACTTATATTCATTATATATGATATCCTGACTGTATTATGAGTATTCCCTCCATTAAGCCCTCACAAGCATGTGACCCTATCCTGTTACTTAACCTGATTAAACTATACCAACCACTTCTGCATTTGTATTTCAGCCATAAACCCTTATAAGACAAATTTATTTTCCTATCTTTTATAGTTCAAATATTATATCCTTAACCACACTTTACTCTCCTCTCTTCTAGGTACCCAATTCATCTCTTTCCTCTAATTCCTTCACACCTTTTCATGTCCACGAACTATCTACAAACCATCACAACAATCAGTCTGAACCAACCCAAGCAAAACCCCAGAACGCCACTGGTGCAACGCTGCCGCCTGGCGGTAACCTGTCTTCCGCTAGGCGGTGTATCAGACCTGGAAAATAAACCAGTTTTTGATATGCCTGCCAACATTCCCGTGTACTCCTTTTTCGCTTCTCTCGTCCATTCTCTCTCTTCTTGGCACAAGAAATCCAACAATGCAGTCCTCCAATTCAATACTAATTATATCCAGCAAGAATCTCAAACAATTACACCTCAACTGTACCCTAATTCTCGACCCTAGGGCACTTAGCCACTATTTCATTCACTTATGCCTACTAATGCCTAAAATTGTACATCGTACGATATCAAAATCATTCGTTAATCATTACAGTTAGCTTTTCCACCTGTCAGAAACAGCCAAGATCACAAAAACATTAATTCAAGCCAAAACTTGCTCGCGCCGCCTGGCGAGTCACTCGCTACCGCCAGGCGCTTCATCCCAACCCAGAAATCTGGTGCATCGCTATGAGTTTCCTGGCGGCTGGGTATATGCCGCCAGGCGGTTCCTTCTCCAGGAACCCAGAATTGCAGAAAGTGGTATGAGCCGCCTGACGGCTTTTAAGGCCCGCCAGGCGGTTTCTAGAAAATTTCCAGAAAAGTGAAATTGTACAATTTTTTAATCCAACACAGGAATCTAAATAAACATTCAATCATACATATATTTATACACATATAAATTAGCGAGTAAAACTCCGCTAACCTGGTTTCCTTGTTAAAAGTTTGAGAATTCCACTAAAGTTCCTCTTTGCTCACCCAAAGTCCTCTTAGTTCTTCCTCCAATCAGCCACAATTCTGCACTCAAACCTCACCACTCTCCAATTTTCGTGCTCTGCTTTCTAAGTACACATACAACTTGCCAAAACCCTTCTCCTTACCTCACATTAGCCTTTTAAAGGTGTCTTAAAGCTAGGTAATAACACAAAAACGAATCCAAGGCTTAATGGTAATGTTTATTGTCATTCATTGACCCTTTATGATCCGTTTCTCAGCCCCCCCCCCCCCTTGGCTGCTCATGCATCTAGGGTTTCCATTAACCTTTCAAATTCAAACCTAAAATCCAAAATGACAAAATTAAAGTTTAATTTGGGTTCTCCAAGGCTTGAACCCACAACCATGCCAATGACAAGACAATGCCAAACCATCATGCTAATTCATGTTTCTTGCTAACTAGTATAATCCAAGTACCATTATTATTCCACAACATGAACATACATGTAAAAATATAAAAATCATGTAATTAACACATAAATGTCAAACATAGGACTCGAACCCAAGTTCTCTCACATAAGTAAAGCACTCTCAACCACTTGAGCTAGTACTTTTCCACATCATACAAGTTAGAATTAATTACCATAATTGTTTTCTCTACCCGCATTTATTAATTAATTACTTATTTAATTAATTAAATTCCACGGGTCTTAACATAAAACATGATCAAGTTACCCTTCTTTCGAAAATCACAACACTTATAGTCAAACTGTTACGAAATTCAACATGTTGATTTCCAAATCAATCGGTTGATTTCACTTGACTTAAGTGAAATCAGTCGATTAAAAAATAAATCAACTGATTGAATAAGTCACAGTTTTAGACTACTGCAATTAACCTTTTAATTTGTTGAAAAACCATTAAAAAAATTAAAAAACACAACAAAGACCAAATGCATCAAATTAATGCTAAAAGGTCTACAATGTGAATTACAAACATCAAGTACTCCTTCCTAATGATTTATCCATGTGGAGAGCACACGTTCCAGACTTCATCAACATGAATTTCATCAAATTTCCTTATCTTCATCAATGTAGGCTTGATTCCAATGGTAATGGCTTCTAAGTAGTTCAAAAAGCTTCATCAAATCTTCATGAGACACACCACCTTAGCTTCTCATGTCAACAAGTTGTACACCTTCTTCTTGCTCAAAACATCTGTACCACATTGGCCTTTCCTGGATGGTATAAAAGTTCAAAGTCATAGTCCTTGAGATATTCTATCCATCTCCTCTGTCGCATGTTCAACTCCTTTTGGTCAAACAAATACTTTAAGCTTTTATGGTCATTGAAAACTTGGAATTATGTAATGTCTCCATGTCTTCAGCACAAACACCACTATAGCCAACTCAATATCATGAGTGGAAAAATTCCTCTCATAAACCTTAAACTGCCAAGATGCATATGCCATCGATCTCTTTTCCTATATCAAAACACATCCCAGAACTTGATAAGACGTATCATAGTACACTTCAAAAGCTTTAGTCATATTTGGAATAGCTAGCACCGGAGCACTCAACAACCTTCTCTTCATCTTCTCGAAGTATTCTTCGGATTTATCCATCCACGTGAAAGGTTTATCCTTTCGAGTCAGTTGTGTCAATAAGCCTACCATCTTAGAAAATCCTTGCATAAACCTACGATAATAACTTGCTAGCTCTAGAAAACTTCTCACTTTCGTTACAGTTTTTAGACACTCCTAATTTAGCATCGCTTTCACCTTCATTGGATCCACCAACATTCCTTCTACGAAAATCACATGCCCAAGAAACTACACATCATCCAACCAAAACTCGCACTTGGATAGCTTTGCATACAACTAGTACTCCCTTACTATACCCAAGGCGATCCTTAGATGCTTTGCATGTTCTCCCCGATCCTTGGAATAAATGAGAATTTTGTCAATAAACACGACAACCAACTTATCCTAGCACTATACGAAAATCCTAATCATATAAGGGTTAAATATGTTTTTGGTCCTTCAACCATGAAAACAGTAAGAGCATTTTTCACTACGAACGACATTACCACATACTCATAATGTGCATAACGAGAATTGATCGTCATCTTCTGCAATTCTTTGGTTTGACTAAGATATTATGATATCCAAATCTCAAATCAATCTTAGAGAATACCCTAGCTCTACATAACTGATCTCATCAATTCAAGCCCAATTTCAATTGTTGTTGTTGAGGTTTTAATTTATCTATGTCTTTTTGTTTCTTAATCAGTTAAAAAGTAATGATTTTTACATGCTAGCTAATTAGTGAAGTGTTTAAATGTATATGCATGCTAATCATATTAGTTGAATGGTTTTAAATGTAATTGAGGACTTTACTTTGACTTTATTCAGAAACTTTCATGTGATTAAATGAGTTTTTACCAAAAACTAAGACTTTACTTTGGTTAAAGGTTTTTACTTTAACTAAAATTAGTCAAGAGTTTACTTTGACTAATTAAGCTTTTTATTTGGTCAGGAGATAAAAGAATAGAAATGATTAGGTATAGTAAACTTTGATTGAGATTGTACTTTGGTTGAATTTATTATGGATAATCTAAAAGTTCTCACTTTTAATTGAGATTTTATGTTAAAAGTGAGAACACCAACAAATTAATTGAGACTTTACAATGATTAATTTGCAAATCTACATCAATAATTAATTGAACAATAATCTTTATATAACTAATGATGAATCTATTTAGAAAAACTAGTGTAATCAATCTATTTTTTTTATCATTGGTTTTTTTATATCTTTTTATCTTTATCTTCTTCTATTACTTTTTACAATATTATTTTATTTGACCAACTCCTTTTATATAGTTTTTATAAGAACTAATTTGCCAATAATTAATTTCGTGTTCACTGGGAGACGACTTTGGTTTACTTTATCCTTTCTATTTTGTTGGTTACTTTTCTAACAATACTGAAGTTATTATAGATAACTAGTATTAATTTGATTGCGTCAACGACAACGTTATCACCTAGACTCCAATGTACAGAAAAGTTAAAACTCCAAGAGTGGGCGTTGTTCCAATGTGAATAATAATGAAAAATCAAGAAAAAGGGTTCTGAAAACACACTAAAACCCTAAACTCGTGGTCACATCACTCTACAACTCACTAGTTACAAAACTACAACTCTCAACTTCAAAATTATAAGGTTGCCACCAGGCTAAAATGAAGGCTAGCCCATCACTAATGCTGACATGGAAAAAAGGGTTTATGTGGTGCAACTGATGTGACACAAATGTGGCACTCCTCTCTTCAACCTAAGATTAATGTCCAAGCCCAAAAATGATTCACAACAAAACCTAAAAATAATTAAGCAACAAAAATTAGTCCAAGTAAATTCAAGTTAATTAAAATATGAATTATCGGCCCAATGAATCCCAATAAATGAAAAGGCACTAACAATAAACAATTAAACACCAAAAATTCCTCAAGATGGGTACAAAAAGCTAACAAAATAGGGGAAAATAGTGGCTCATCAAACTCCCACACACTTAATCTTTTGCACTCTTAGGAAAAATTATGAAGCAAGACAAGGCCACCAAAGAGGGACATGCACGAGACACAAATAAATAAACACAAAGTTGACAAATGGAACACATCCAACACACAAGGATTCAAAGCAGCAAGATATCTATGAACATCATCCAAGCAGTTCAAAACAAGTCAAGTCACTCAAATCAACTCAAAAGGTGAATTGTAAGCAACAAAACCTCACATAGTATGCGTTGTATAACTCAAGTGTCCATGCTACTATTTACCCTTAAAGCACAAATGAAAAGAAAAGCATCATATAGAATTGGAGAGCCTTTAAAATTAACAACTCAAAACCACATGCACATAGGGATCAAAAGGACTTTTGAAGGTTGTAATGAGGCTGAGGACAATGTGTGGAATGTATGGATAAAAAGCTAAGAAGCATAGGAAATAGAGGAGTAATGGGGAATAAATTAAGTGTGAGAGCAATCCCAAACTTCTACATTTCTGATTCCAATCCTCTCACAATGGCCAAACCCATATTCTTTTTCTTTTCTTTTTCTATTTTTTTTATTATTTTTCATTTTTGTAATTCAAAAGAACTTCCAAGGCCAATATACAAAAATGAATAATCCGAGAACCAACACAAATTTTCACACCCCCACACTTGGTTGAACATCCACTCCCAAAAAATTCCAAAGCTCCAAAATTTGCTAAGGTAGGATCAGTCGTGGTTTTTCAGGCTAAGGGCTTGTAATGAGCTATAAGACAATGAAATAAGGTAAACAGGCTCAAAGGGGCTTCAAAGGGAACATTTCAAGGTAGGCTCATTTGGATAAAGGCTCATTAGAACAAAATTGCCTAAATCATCAACAAACATGCATGCGAATCAACAAGTATCACGAAGAGTCAAGGCAAGGCCACTGTGCAAGGATTCTAAGTTACAACAAAAAGGCCAAGCCACTTAGACCTAAGCTTACCACCCATGAGACCAAGCCTAGGGTTATACAACAACACTTTGTCTCCAACCAAAAACTCCTTTCTAGTTATCAAGTTGTCGTGGAATTTCTATGTTTTATCCTTATAGAACTTGGAATCACTATCACACTTCACATACGACATACACCACACAGAACATATATTACATAACACAAAACGACACTTAATTTAACTTTGACGACAACATTTGTCCCGAAAACGTTGCCAAATTTGATCATTATCATACTCGAACAAATAAATAGTTAAATATAGTACTTAGGAGTTAACCTAAAGTCATCTCCTATTTACAAATGCTCCATCAAAGGTTCCAACTACAACATGGTGGGGAGGGGGATTTTTGGCAGATTCACAAAAATATCGAAACAATTTTAAAAATGCAATTCAACATATTAAATTAAGGTTAAAATACCTTTTTGCTTCCAATTTTTGACAAGTTTTGTCAAATAAGTCCTAATTTTGGTGTTTTGTTCAAATAGGTTACAATTTTCTTCAATTTTGTTCAATTAGGTTCTTTTTTGCTAATACCGTTTAAATCATTAACAACCATTAAGAGTGACTGCTACGTGTTACTTCGTGGTTTTTTTTAGTTGAACTCATCAGAATATTACCACTAAGTAATATGAACGACATGACATTCTCTCATAGGTAAGCAATATACCTTTAATGCGCACCAACGCCTCTTCAAAAAGTCCTTTCCCTTGCTTTCCATAGAATTTCTAGCAACAACTCCACCCGCTCGACAAAGCCTTGGGTGGAGCACTCTTGCTAAGCTCATCTAAAGACTTACAAAGGAACGAAACCCCTTTACCCTGACTCGACAAAGTCCTTTAGGTAAAGAAACCATCATGGCTTTACAACTATCAAAGAGTTCATACTGTCTCAATACATATGCACACACATTAGTGCTATACCTCATCACATCATACCATCCCATACATAGTACATATAGTTCACATAATCACATAAGTGTACAAACATTCATCATACCATGACATACAAGCATAACAAAATAGTATTCATCCCAAATGAGTGAGTGCCAACACTTAAGTACTTGCAATGCCATACAGCCAAACACAACACAACCATAATTCTTACACCAAAATTCCTAAGAAAATTTATCTTCACTAAACGAAAAATACTACAGTAATGTGTGACATATTTCTCAAACTACAGACCTCTAATCGACGACCCAAATGCTCAAACCAAAGAAAATAGCATGTTAGACCAACTCTCCGAATTTGAGCTCACTCCCACGGTTAACAAGTCAGGAAAATCAATTTTATTAAAATTGCACAAATAAAAAAAATGTAGGCGCCCAGCGACATGGGCACTCACCCAACGAGAATTAAATACCAAAAAAATATGAAAATCAGCATTTTCTGCACAAGATACCAATTTCAATATGCCAAGCATTCCAAATTTTCATAGAACAAAGCTACCAAACATTATGTTATCATTTTACATAACTTTCGAAACCATTCACACATCCAATAATTTGTATAACAATTCTCTCAACTAGAAAAATACACAACCTTCACCAATTCTTAAAAACAGAAGAAAATAATAATACACTTGTAATCGAAGTAAAACTGAACACACTCAACCCATCTCCATTCCATAACCTTTCACCCAATATAACATAATTTATCAAATTAAACACTAATTGATGTTCTATTCAACCCAATTATCCACAACAATTCACTAATTCCTCAATTGATTTTTAACACCAATTCCATTAATCACATACTTATTATTATGATTCATCCACAACTGATTTTAAAACATCACAACAAAATTAATTAACTTTATCATTTGAATTAATTAACATACACACCATCAAAATATAATTGATTATCATCCAATTTTGACACCATAAAAATCATCACTTACATGTTTAAGAAATCCCATTTTTTTAAACTCACTAACCACCGAACCAGATATTGTCCCATAAAAAGAACATCAGTTTTTTTCTATATAAACACTGGTAATTAAACCTACAACTTGCCATTATATGTTTCTACCCCAATTAAACTATCCCTCAATTAATATTACCAAAACTCAATCCATCAATCACAATTGCTAAAAACATAGCCGCACCACCAACCACCATTTCTAAAATTCTTTAAACTTCATATACTATATTAAACCTATCATTATGTATAGAAAAAAAAAGCTACAATTATTGCTACGAAACTAGATCTTCAACTTTGATCCATAATGAAACCAAAATCAAAACTCACTTATACTATATGTCTATTATATAATATGTATCCATTACTAACAAAAATCAATCATCATTTCTAACATCACATCACAATACTTTAATAACCAATAGGAAACCAAACCCGACAGTTGCTACCAATTAATAAAATATTATTGGTATAACATCTACATAATAATTTTGACATTTTATTATACATACTAGACACTAGGATTCGCACCGTAAAAAAATAAAAATCACACTACTCTTCCAAGTCTACACCAAGAATTTAATAATCTTAAAATTTTGAGATATATTTAGTCAAAGAAACTAAAAACAATGTTAAAAGCCTCTTCCAATTCAGCGGGCAATACACCCATGAATCCAATAGAACACGTCGTTAAATTCATTGAACACAACCCGTAAAAATCCCCAAAATCCCAATATTTTTCTCAGTCAAACATATGTTGACATTACAAGATAAAAATACAATCACATATTCACATAGACGATACCAAGTTAGATCCCTTTACTTGGAATTCTCTCAGTCCAACGTTGCCTCCACAAATTTCTACAGTTCCTCTTTTTTTCCCTCCCAACTTATGTTTTCTTCCTCTCTCCCAAGCCCCAAATTCCAATTTTTAACAAAAATGAAAATTAAAATAAATATATAACATCTTATACTAATACACCACTTTACCCTTTATGCTCTAGCCTGGATTTGAACTCGCAACCCCTATGACTCAAGCAACACTCCAAACCATATCAACCATTGAAACTTTCTTGTCATTCCACACGCATAGAAAAATTACAATACATCCACACACCCAATGCATTCAAGAAAATACACAAATAAATTCTAAACATGACATATTAAAGGCTAAGTTGTTTTTAGATAGGTCACCTTCAAGCATACACCAAGGCACTGCTAAGTAATTAGGAAATAATATGTAAAAATATTTGTTCTAAACGCACACATAAGGAATCAAACCCATGATCATCAATCCCTTGATAAGGCTTTAACCAACTATGCTACTCCCCACCTTTGTTTATAACCTTGCATATCAATTCAATTAATATTACTCGCCTCCAATTATCCCTTAGAATTATAATTATTTTCCTGGGTCTTACATTGTATGTCATGGTAAGATGAATGCTTGTACACTTATATGATTATGTGAAATATATGTACATATGTATGGGATGGTATGATGTGATGAGGTGTGGCATGAATGAGTGTGCATATGTATTGAGAAAGTATGAACTCTCTGATAGTTGTAAAGCCAAGATGGTTTCTTTACCCAACGGGCTTTGTCAAGTCAGGGTAAAGGGGTTTCGTTCCTTTGTAAGTCTTTAGCATGAGCTTAGCAATAGTGCTCCACCCAAGGCTTTGTGGAGCGTGTGGAGTTGTTGCTAGTAAGTCTATGGAAAGTAGGGGAAGGGACTTTTCCTAGAGCCGTTGATGTGCAGGAAATGTATATTAGTTAGTTATGAGAGAATATCATATCGTTAATATTACTTGATGTTAATATTCTAATGAGTTCAAGTTGTGGTGTTGAGAACATGTGTTGGTGGATTTTTTGTTATGAATAAGTTATGTTACATTATAATATGCTGCGTGAGTACACGTTAATATGCCTGTTATTTAATGTGATACATGGTTAGCTTACCCTTGCATGTTTGTGGATGTGGTTTCCACCTACGATGATTGTATGACTTGCGTTATACGGGAGTAGATGTTGATGCAAATACTACTGGAGAAGCTTAGCTGTGAGGAGTTCGTGGGGAAGCTTTAGGAAGTTTTATTTTTACCTTTAAAAAGGTTCTTTTGAAATAAAATGTAATAGTGTAGTGGTTTCGAGTTTTCACTTGAAGGATTTGATATTAAACGTCATCGAATGATTTAAGTTAATTGATTACATGAACCATGTTTTCATCTTGATGAATAAAGAGGTTTGGATGAATATTTTATCAGGTGTTGTTTGAGATAGAAAAAAAAATTGCAAAAATTCCTATCTTATATGATGGTTTCAAAGGTTATGCTTCATGTTTTACATGAAAAAATATCTTACACTTGATAAACTAGATGCAACTCTGTTATTGAGTGAACCAATATATAAAAATCATTGTGTGATCTTTGCTCCTTTATCTTGTTCTTCATTTAATCTCTAGAAAACTCATTAAGTAAATCTTTGTGTGGTGTGCAATTGTTTCTACATTATCTGATAATAATACTAAGTTGAATATATCAATTGGAAAAAATCTTGTATATTAATGCATGTTATTTGAGTGAGTTTGGTCGTTTTTGCATTTATGCATAATTTCCTAGAATATCAGTTGATTGATTCTATATATCAAAGTATTGAATCATATTAGATGAATAGATTAATCTGTTGTTTCTATTTTTAATTGATTGAAAGTGTACAATTTTGTAGTAATTACATTATGATTTTGTGGGTGGTCTAATTCAATCAAAAAGTGTTCTAAGAAGTTAAAAGTAATCAAATTTTTCAAAAGGACAATTCAACCCTACCCTTCTTTGCTAATTACCCATTTCATTACTTACAATTGGCATTTAGAGCAAGGTTCTTGAAATGTATTCAAGTTTATTCAAAAAATGACTAAAAACAATTTTGCAGAAGATTTTTGAAATGACTAAAAACAAACTTCCTTTTGCAGAAGATTCCTTTATTCACAGACACCTACATTTATTGGTGTTAACTACCAATTTTGGAAAATTCGAATGAAAATTTTCATTGAATCAATTGATCAAGGTATATGGGATACAATTATGAATGGAGGATACAATCCTAAACATTTTGTTGGTAACAAGCAGGTTGACAAGCCATGGAATCAATGGATAGAGGAGTAAAGAAAGTGTGCACAATTTGATTGTTCTACAAAGAACATTCTCATCTATTCATTGAACATGGATTAGTTTTTTAGAGTCTCTCAATGCAAAAGTGCAAAAGACATGTGGGATGTGCTTGAAGTCACTCATAAGAGAACATATGATGTGAAGAGAGTAAGGAAGCATGCCTTGATATAGGAATATGAGTTGTTCAAGATTCAACGAGGATAACCAATTGTTGAACTGCAAAAGAGATTCACATATATTGTCAACCACCTTAGAGGCTTGGGAAAATAGTTTGATAAAGAAGAGCTAAATATCAAAGTTCTAAAGTTTCTTGATAGAAGTTGGCAACTGATAACGCTGTCGTGAAGCGATCAAATTACCACTACTTAATTATAGCAACTTCAGTATTGCCAAGTTAGTAGTACTAAAACTAGATAAGGTTACACTAACCCTGAGTCGTATCCCAACGAATATGGAATTGATTTTAATTATCCGACTCTAATAAAAATCTATCTTAATGCAATTAAAACTATATGATGATATGCAAATATGGAGAATAATTTGATAATGAAACAACAAATTAATAAAAGACTTTGAAACAATTATAGGAAAACAGGTTAATTTCACTACTTTCAAAATAGATTCTTCATCGGTCATCTATAGATTATTGTTCAGTTAACTTTTGTTTTTGACTTCAAATTAATTAAAGTAAATTCTTAATTAATTTATTGGCATTCTCACTATTAACCAAAGTAAATTCTCAATCAAAAGCAAGAACTTTGTAGACTAATCATAATAAATTTAACCAAAGTACATTCTCAATTAAATAATACTATGCCTAATCATGTCCATTCTTTTACCTCTAAAATCAGGCAAAAAACTAATTAACCAAAGTATATTCTTGATTAATTCTAGTTAAATTTTTCACCTCTAATCAAAGTACATTCTCAATTGTTGGTAAGAATCTATTTGATCATATGAAAGTTTTTAAATTTAATCAAATTACGTTCTCAATTAAAGTTAAAAACCCTTGAACTCATGTGATCATCATGCATGTAGATTAAAACATCTAACTAATTACCTATGATGTAAAAACCATTATTTCTCACGTGATTCAGAGATAAAAGACATAGATGAACCAAAATCAAAACAACAATCAAAAGAACAAAAACATTATTTTAATTTAACCACATAATCCATAATGAAATTACAGTGGAACCAACATGAGAAAGCTTAACCCTCCATGGATTGGATGGAATACATGATAAATGATGGATGAAACAAAAATATAAAAAGGATGGAAAGAACTCGGGAGTTGCTAAGTTTCTTTCTTTTGCTCCCTTGGGTCTCTTTATATAGGCTTTGATTGGACTTGGATCTTATCTTTCTGTTGCTGAAATCTTTTATCTTTTGATATAATATCTTTCAAATAATTAACAGATTTTATCAGTTTCTAAAATATTTGGAAGATTTTCCCTATTGATAAATTGAGAATATACTGAAGATAATTAATTAAAGATCTTTGATTAATTATTCAACAACTTAATTTTTGTCTAATTTCTAATTCTGCACCTCTTGTTTGACCATTTGACAACTTTGACCAGAATTTGCCCAAGATTGAATGCTTTGACAAGTTTTTGACCCATTATTGGCCCCATAAGAGGCTGATATGTTGCATCCTTTCTTTCTCTCCCTTAGAGTTTGTTGCCGCAATAGGTGCTTGCTGCATTAGGGTTTCAGAGTCGTTGATGATTGTTAGTTCACGATGGAGGTTGTTGTAGTGGAGTTGTTGTTGCCATGCTTCGATGATGACATGTTCATGGTTTTTGATGAAACTACTAGTGGCGCGATCTGGTGCGTGCTTATAGAGGATGAACTCGCAATCTTGTGTTTTAGATCTGGCTTTGGTTTTGTAGGTGACGCTCGTGGTGGAGAAGTTCTAGCTCAGGCATTGTCTCGAGGATGCTAGTGATGGTTGACAAATCTACATTGGTTGAATACGATGTAAGTTTCGCGAGGAAGGTGATGTTGCATGGTGGAAGAAGGTTGCATAATTGAGGAATGTCTAGCAGCATTGTAGGCGCTGATTCGAAGGCTTGATATGTGGTGCTTTTCCATGGTTGACTGCCTTGATGGTGGTGGAGCGTAATGGCGGTAAAAACTTGGTGAAGATGGAAGCTAGGGTTTCTGATGTGGGAGAAGGTTGAAGATGATGACGTGGCATTCTGTTAATCGCTCGTATATTTAGTGGTAGATAGATGACATGGCCTATTTTGGTTGGGAAGTTTAATGAGTGGAAGATGGCCACATGACATGATTTGGTTAAGTGAAGTTTAAATGGTAAGAGGAGGTGAAAGTTAGTAGAAATAGGGGGTGTAGCCAGAATTTGTATGGGCTATTTGAAAATGGTGGTGTATATGTAAAAACCAAGGGTACATTTAGTTCCTGAATTATTTCTTTCGAAAATTTATCGATTTTGGACTTATTTTACAACTTTGAACATTTCAAATCCTCACTTTTAATGACCCAAATTTGTCAACACCCAATTTTATCCGGGTAAATGCATTTGTTTTGTGAAAATAATAAAAATAATAATAATAAATAATAAAATAAAATAAAATAAAAAATATGTTTGATTGATGGTAAGTTTTTTTACTTTAATTCTACCACGGGAAAAAAAGAAAAAAAAAAGAAGAAAAAAATAAGAGAAGGAAGAATCTAATTCATTTTTAATTATCACATACTTTTCATTTTCACCCCCACTGTTTGCTATTTACACTCTTCACATGACATGTCAGAAAAGTACGTTTCATAATTTCTATTTTTAGAGAAGGCATAATATTAGGAGCAATATTTTTTATAATAATTTGAATAAATATCTTGCATTTACACTTATGTGATGTGTCTCTTTGCGTTGTTAGTCTAGGAAGGTATTATTTTGATTAGAAGCAAATATTCTCTATAATAATGCTTATGGAGAATGGTAAGATTTTAATAGTTAGAAGAAAATATTCCTGGTAATAATTAGAATCAATTATATGAATAATATGTTATGATTTGATCACGATCTTTATGTGATGGAAGTTATGATTATAGTAATTACAGGCAATATTTTGTTAATAATTATAATCAATATCGTGGATATTATGCGACTATTTAATTTGTATAATATGTTTCATCAAGACCAATTCCTTCCTCATATATTTTATTATAATTAAAGACTAGGATCTCAGTGGTACCCCAAGGTGCCTATATAAGCACAATAACTTCTCCCATGTAGGACACAGAAAAAAGAATTCGAAAAAACCCTCTCTTTCTTTTATTATAGAGCACACACAAAAGGGGTCACCTTAAGGTAAATTTTCTTTGTTCCTAATGCTTTTCATGATTCTCTTATAACATCAAATATATGATCGTTTGAATTGTTGTATAATTAAATGTGTTTGAGGTTCTCATGTTAGATGATTTTGGATTTGTCATTGATGTGTTCAACCTTTCTCTTTCCCTTTATTTTTATCTTCGTAATTAGAAAGGTGTTTTTTTCGTAGGCTTTAATTCTCTAAAAATAATAATAATAATAATAATAATAATAATAATAATAAATAAATAAATAAAGTAAAAAATTATATTTTCTTTTATATAAGTTTTGAATGTTATGTCAGGTCTCGGACTTGCTTGATAATCAAAACACCCATTCGTAGGCTTTTAATTCTTTTTTTTTAATTAATAATAATAAAAATAAAAAATTATAAAATCATTTTTAAATGTCATGTCAAATCCTTGATTTGCTTGATAACTAAATCTTTTATCATGTAGAATCTCGGGTTCTCTGGATATTAATAAATATATATATATATATAGATATATATGTATATATATATATATATATATACATATTATATATATATATACACACACATATATATATATATATATATATATATATATATATATATATATATATATATATATATATATATATATATATATAATATAAATTTAGAAAAACAAAATAATAATATCAAACAACAATTTTTTTTTATAAAGAACTACGTTATCCCTGATTTTCCAAATGGAAATACGTAGGAGTGAGGTACAATCCTCGACGGGCCCAAAATATAAAAAAATATTTTTGTTTTTAATCTTTATTATTTTTGTATGTGTTTTTTTTATTTTAATTGATTTTTTGGGGAACAACACATGTTTTAAATATCAAATTTTATCTTGCACACTTAATTAAAGAGGGAACCGTCTCAAGATGGGCATTGTGGGATGCTAATACCTTCCCCACACGTAACCGACTCCCGAATCCAAATTTGGTTTCAACGACCATTCTATTTTAAGGTTTTTCTATACTTTTCCATAATAAACTATGATGGCGACTCCTCTTGTTTTTTTAAATTATTTTCGCCGTCCCACCGCGATCTCGATTGCGACAAATTAAATTTCAATTACATCAACAAACCTTAGAATATCCAATAACAGTTTATGCAACTAATATAATTTTTTACGCCATTTTTATCTTACCAACTCATTAAGCCTGATCATCACACATCCTAATTAAATCAATATTTTAAGCACTAAAATTCAATTAAATCCCAAATTAAAACATTAAATGAGGGCAAAAATACGCATTCACCACACCCTAGACTTATCCTTTGCCAATGTTGGGCAAAATTGAGAAATTTCAAAACTTTGTTTTGAGGTATTTTATTGCATATCTGCACTAGATCAAATGAATGAACATCATGGAGACAAGTCAATCTTCTAGAAAGTAAGTTATCATGTATATACAAATGGAAAGATTTTGTTTCACACATGAGTTAACCTTTTGAGTTTACATGAAAATCATATATGAAAGATGTCACTCGAGTTTAAAATATATATTTTCTCTCCAAAATTCGTTTAAGTGTTTCAGCTTGTGTTTTCACTGAAAAACCCATGCAAGTAAACACTCCTAACATTTAAAAAGACTGTAATATTCACAACTTTCACAAAACATGGATTCAAAGATCATAAGGACTTTATACGGGTTATAATGGGGCAAGGCAAAAGTAGGAACAATTTTTAGGATTTTGGGGTTTTTTAAATAGTAAAGTAGAAAGAATAATGAAGCACAGTTTCAAAAATAAGTCTTTTTCGTTTGTTGCTCTTTTTGACAAAACAATCATTTTTTTTTACATTTTTTCAAAACTCTTTCATCATTTCTTTTCTTTCTTTTTGACATTTTATTAATTTGTGGGTGAGATACTCACCCCCACACTTTATTCCACAACCAATCCTAACACAATCCACTAGCTCCTTCTTTCTTCCTAAGGTAAGGAAAACATGGTCTTTTCTTTTTAAGGATTTACAATGGGCTTGAAAATAAGAAAAAGAGGTTTAAAGCTCAAAGGGGCTACTAATGGATCAATATCAAGGTTGACTTATTTGGCCAAGTAGATAAACACAATAAATGCCTCAATCGTATCAACCCATGCATATTCACCTAAGTTGCAAAACAAAAGAATCAAGTTAAATATTTGAGTATAAACAAAATATGAGCAAGTCACTAAAGAAAAATAGGAATGACACATGATAGTCCATCCTTTACAATAAAGGTCAAAACTCACAAGGTTAAAACTCTTCCACAAAAGATTTATTCAAGAAATTCTCAAATCAACTCAATTAGTAAACCATTGAAACAATCCACTCAGGGCACATAACTTTTATTTCTCAGAATTATCATCGTCCAAGTTACTAAATCAAACCCTAAAAACCATGCACATATGTCTTATTGAAAGTAGGGAAATATTTTTGCTAGATTTTTTATGACACATATTGTTTAAAAATTTCACTGGAAAGTTAATACTTTCCCATTTTTCTTAAAAAGAAATCACAATTTTATTTTTCAAAAGAAAAATAAAACAAACTGAAAACAAAATTAAAAAAGGAGGAACAAAATAAATTATTTTCCCCCACCCTTAGACTTAATCCATGCATTGTCCTCAACGTATTCAATATATATTGAATGCAAAGAAAAAGTATGAAGGGTACTTACCTCCTTAAGGCGGAAGGTATGTAGGAGAAGTCCAGTTCATCTCATCCATCGTCTTATTCAACATATCTTGATTTTCATTAAATATTCGAAGGCGATGTCCATTAACTTTGAAAGTTCTTTTTGGGGATTTGCCCTTGATCTCCACTACTCCATAAGTAAATACTTTTATAACAATGAATGGTCCTTCCCATTTGGAGCGCAACTTACCACTCATAGGACTTATCCTGAACTTGTATAGTAACACCTTCTAGCCTACCTTGAAATCCTTCCGAGCAGCAAGCTTTTGGTCATGGAATTGCTTCGTCTTTTCCTTGTAGAAATTTGAGTTTTCATAAGCTACAAGCCTAATCGCCTCTAGTTCTTACAACTGAAGTTTCTACTCTTTGCCTACTTCTTCAAAGTCGATGTTACAAACTTTCACGGCCCAATAGGGTCGATGTTCAATCTCCACAGGTAGATGACAAGTCTTTCCAAAAACCACCCTAAAAATGACATATCTATAGGTGCTTTGTAAGTTGTCCTATGTGCCCAAAGTGCATCATCCAATCTTGTTTCCTAATCCTTTCTTTTTGGCTTCATTACTTTCTCTAATATCTTTTTAATCTCCCTATTAGAGATCTTAACTTGTCCATTAGTCTAGGGTGATATGGTGTAGCAACACAATGTGTCACCCTATATTTTGTCAGCATTTTCTTAAGCAGCTTATTACAAAAGTGAGTCCCTTAGCCACTGATGATGGCTCTAGGTATCCCAAACCTACAAAAAATGTTAGAGTTGACAGAAACTCATGACAACTCGAGCATCATTACTCCTTGTAGCTATGGCTTCCACCGATTTGGAGACATAATCTATAGCAAGTAAAATATAAGGAAACCTAGAAGAAGGAAGAAAAGGTCCCATAAAATCAATACCCAAAATATCAAATACCTCACAATATAGCATGGCTTGTTGAGGCATTTCATCCTGTCTTGTAATGTATCTAGTTGCTCTTTGACACTGCTCACAATTTTCATACACGCCTCGTGCATCTTTAAAGATAATAGGCCAATATAATCCACAATCCAACACCTTCCTACCTACTCTTTGTGTGCCATAATGTCCACCAAAAGGAGATGATTGACATAACTCAAGTATATAAGGTATCTCAATATCAGGAACACACCTCCTTATGACTTGGTCACTACCAATGCACCATAAGATTAGATCTTCCCATCTATAGTACTTTGCCTCACTTTTCAGCTTGGTTCTTTCAAACTTGGAGAAGGAAGGAGGAATGGAAGAAATAACCAAATAGTTAACAATATCAGCAAACCAAGGTTTAGGAAACATACCTTTCACAGTAGTCAAAGCTAGAAGGACTTCATCAGGCAAGTCATCTTGGATAGGAATGTCGTCTTCTTCCTTTTCAATCATACTAAGATGGTCAGTTACTAAGTTATGTGCCCACTTTTTTTCGCTAATTTCAATGTCAAATTCTTGGAGCAATAACATCCATCTAATCAACCTTGGCTTGGAATCTGCTTTCTTCAAAATGAATTTCAATTCTGCATGATCAATATAAACAATTACCTTGGATCCAAGTATATATGATCTGAATTTGTCCAAGGCAAACACAATAACTAGTAATTCCTTCTTAGTTGTGGTGCAGTTAGCCTGCGCTGTGTCTAATGTTTTGGAAGCATAATATATCCCATGTGGTAGCTTCTTATCTCTTTGTGCAAGCATCACTCGTATTGCAAAATTTGAGCCATCACACATTAAATCGAATGGTAATGTCCAATCAGGTGGCTAGATGATAGAAGTGGTGGTGAGCACCTTTTTCAAAGTATCAAAATCATCATTGCACCTCTCCAAAGTCAAATGGTACATCCTATTACAGCAAGTTGGAGAAAGGATTAACTTATCTTGTTGAAGTCCTGGATAAACGTCCTATAAAATCTTGCATGTCCAAGAATATATCGAACCTCTTTCATAGAAGAGGGTAAGGTAATTGTGAAATAATATCAATTTTAGTATGATCTACATATATTCTGTTCTTGGAGACAACGTGACCTAAAATTGTACCTTGTTGCACCACAAAATGACATTTTTCAAAATTTAAAACAACGTTAGTTTCAAAACATCTTTCTAGGACTCTTGTAAGATTAGTGATAAGGTTGTCGTTCACACGATCAAATTAATACTACTTATCTATAACAACTTCAGTATTGTTAAGAAAGCAGCCAACAAAATGGAAAGGGTAAAGTAACCCAAAGTCGTCTCCCAACAAACACGAAATTGATTTATAACAAATTAGTTCTCATAAAATCTATACAAAACTTTTATTCAAATAAAATGGTATTTGAAAGAAAGAAATAAAAATGAAAAAAGATAAAATAAGATAAAAACAATAATAAAGAAAATAGATTGATTCCATAGTTTTTTCAAAAAAGATTCATCATCGGGTATCTAAAGATTACTGCTCAATTAATTATTGTTGTAGATTTGCAAATTAATCAATGTAAATTCTCAATTAAATTGTTGTTGTTCTCAACATTAACCAAAGTACATTCTCAATTAAAAGTAAGAACTTTGTAGATTAGTCATAGTAAATTTAACCAAAGTACATTCTTAGTTGAATATTACTATGCATAATCATGTATATTCTTTTACCTCTAAAATCAAGCAAAAATCTAATTAACCAAACTACATTCTTGATTAATTCTAGTTAAAGTTTTCACCTCTAATCAAAGTACATTCTCAATCATTGGCAAAAACCCATTTAATCACATGAAAGTTTCTAAATTTAATCAAAGTAAATTCTCAATTAAAATTAAAAATCGTTGAACTCACTAATTAACTATGATGTAAAAACCAATACTTTTCACGTGATTCAAAGATAAAAGACATAGATGAATTAAAATCTCAACACTAATGAAAAGAACAAAGAAATTATTTCATTCTAACATCAAAATCCATAATGAAATTACAATGGAATCAAGCCAAGAAGCTTAACACTCTATGAAATCAAAATAAAATAAATATAGAAGAAGAAAGGAGAGAGAAAGAAATTAGCCCCCCCTAGGAGTTCCTAAATTCCGAAGTGTCGAGCTTGTCTTTTCTGCTTCCCCTTTGCCTCTTTATATAGGACTTGGACTGGACTTTTCTATTGCTAAAATCTCTCAATCTTTAAGATAATCATATATATAATTTATCTTTATAGTTGTTATGGATATCTAAAAATATTTGGAGAGATATAGCTAGTTTTTATTTGACAAGTATAGTTGGCTGATAATATCAATATATGATATAATTAAATAAATTAATTACTTAAAGATATATGATAAATTATCACCAACTAATGTTTGCATTAACTTTTCCAAATCACCAATTTGCCATCTCCTCCAATTATCTTCAAATAATCCAATATCTTCAAGATATATTTGTTTGTTGCTGATATCTAAGAAGATTTAAGAAGATCTTGCCATATTTAAAAAGATTTGGTAGTTATTATCTTTCAATATTTTATGATATAATTAAATAAGATAATTATTTAAAAATATCAAATAAAATGTCTAAAGATATATTTTCCCAAATTATCTTTTATCTTCAATATTTGTGAATTATCAATGCCCTTTTTTCTAGAAAAAGATAGAGAAAACCGCAAGGTCTAATTTTTGTTGTATGTTCCTTCTTCTTGAATTAGCCAAACTTCTTCACTTTTTCAAGCTTTTCTTGCCTTCTTCATGCAATGCTTGGCTTGGATTTTTATGATTTTGATAATTTCCTATTCTTGGATTTATCTTTAAGGTGTCATGAAAATTTATCTTTATTTCCACACCTCCATGAGTTCAACTTAGTTGCAGCTGCACTAACACACCTAAAAAATCCAAAGAACATTTATGCAAATAAAAATTTATTTTTAACATCTTTTTGTATTTCATGCTCAATAAATCCAACTATAAGAAATCTCAATTAAATCAATCTTTTAGGAACAAAATTCAATTAAAATTCTAGAATTAAACATTAAATAAGGGCAAAAATACACACTCATCAATTAGACAAGCAATGATTAAAATATGAACCATATACACTAAAGTCATCCATATAAACCTTAATACAATGCTCCAACAATTCTATAAAAATGTTCATCATACATCGCTGAAATGTTCCAAGAGCATTACAAAGGCTAAATGGCATTTTTTTATAAGCATATATATCGAAATGACAAGTAAAAGTGGTCTTATGTTGATCCTCTAGGGATATACAAATTTGAAAATACCTAGAGAATCCATCAAGAAAGCAATAATGAGACTTACCTGCCAATCGGTCTAACATCTGGTCCATGAATGGTAAGGAAAGATGGTCCTTCCTAGTGGCCTGATTTAGTCTTCTATAGACAATTCAGACCCTCCAGCTATTCTGAATACAAGTAGGAATCAACTCGTCCTTCTCATTTTTTACCACAATGATCCCAAATTTCTTAGGGACCACATGTACAAGACTCACCTAAGTGCTGTCAAAAACAAGATCTATAATACTTGCTTGTATCAACTTGGTGACTTCTTTCTTCATAACCTCCATCAGCTGATGATGTAGTCTCCTATGAGCTTGGCTTACTGGCTTAGCATCCTCCTCCAAAAGTATTCTGTGTGTGCAGAATGAAGGACCAATACTAGGAATATCTGCCAAAGTCCAACCTATTATTTTCTTATGATCTTTGATAACCTACAATAGTTGTTGTTCTTGCTCATCAGTAAGCAATGACGATATGATAATAGGGTTTTTTGCATCCCTCTTAAGATAAACATATTTCAAATGAGATGGTAAGGGTTTCAACTCCAAAGTGGCTGACTATTCCATAGATAGAAGCATTTTACTGCCTAAGGAAATTTCAACCACCTCAGCATCACACTTGGATGCCACAGAAGTATCATCTAATGACATCACGTCCTCAAAATCACCTGTTTTACAGTTTTATTTGTCATCCTTGTGTGCAACATATTCAAAAAAGGAAAATCTAAAAAAAAGAAAGGGTAGAAAAAACATCTAAAAAACTAGAAGAAAAATTGTTTGCAACATCTGTAACACCATAGTCGTATATTATTTAAGAAAAGAAAATCATATTTTAAAATAAATTCAAACATAAATATTATTCCCAAAAACGCGGGAAAATTTAAAACTTTAACCGTGTCTAAAATAAAACTCAATATCTTATAATTATTCTATTACAAGTATAATTGCACACTTGAAAGAAATACAATTATTCAAAATATGCTTCTTTAAAATCAACCCTAAGCTCTATCCTTTGCTTTGTCTCAATGTCTCGCCATCCACACCTGGATTATCATCTACTCCCATGTGAAAGGGTGAGCTTAAAAGAAATAATATGCATAAATAATTTAGACCTCACACATAATTAACTTAATCAACTACTAATTTTTAGATACCTTCATACCATGAGGTACATAGAACCCCTATTCTCGTAACCTCTACGAGATTAACACATATTCACCCATGGTCTTAGGGATTCCATATGCTTCCACGAACCTGCCCGCTCATTTTCCCACTCTATGAACCTCCCTACTTGTTGTCCACTGTCTACGAACCTTCCCGCTCGTAGTCCAAGATGCGTGAACACATCCTATTATGAACCTCCCCACTCATAACATCCTCAAGTGTGAGCACGAAACATATGAACCTCCCTGTCCGTATTAATCACATGTTTCCAACTCCATTAAGAACCTCCCCATTCGTAATTCATTCAAGTATATCCCAAACAAAAATCATCATCATGAGGCATGCTGATAATGTCCATTTTTACTTCTTTTTGTGTGTTTATTGTCATGAACAAATAAACTCTTTCCTAGCTTTTATCTTGTTATATCGTCAAGTTTAGTGTGTTTTGTATTGTTTTGTGTTTTAGTTGTTTTATGCTTGTTTTGCCTCTAACCTCTTTTAGTGTGTTAAATAAGTTAACAGAAAGCATTTGTGGTTGAGGAAAACAAGCAAAAACTCAAGGGAGCATTATTGGACAAGAAAAGATTGATTTTGAAGAAAATACCAGTGTTGATGTCACTGAAATCACGGCCAGTGCTTTAAATACAGAATGTTGTCAAGTTGCCCAAGGCCGAGCGGTGGAAAACTGGGGTTGAGCGGTGAAAAATTGGGGCTGAGCGCCACAAGGCTCAACAGTGGAAAGTGGGGCTAAGCGCCATTCAATTTGTAAAGTGGGGCTCAACTGCTGAGACAAGGCTGAGCGGTGGCGTCGCTGACATGTCAAAAAATGGGTTTTTAATCTTGTTTCTCACGAGGGTTTGGACCATTATTCATTTTGCACGATAAAGAAACAGTTTTGAGTGGTTGGAGAGCCTCTTGGAGTTTGCTAAGAGTGTTGGGAAACTCTCACACTCCTCCTTGGGTCTTTTCCTCCATTCATGGTGGTTTTCCCCCTTTTTGGGGTTGGAGAGGAAGATGGGTTGCGAATTTGAGATGGAGACTCGAATGGGAGGCGCAATTGGAGCATGGAGTGCTTGCCAAGAACTTTGGGAGAGGGCTTGCATCTTCTCTTTGGTTTCCATTTCTTCCCTATCTCTTCAATTTGTAAACCATAGGTTCTTTACCATGGAGAGCTAAACCTATGCGTTGCGATTAGATGTAATAAACTAAATTCTTGGGTATTTTTTGATGTTAATCCATATGCTTTTCCATTTCTATGTTAGTATTTGATTTGCATGCCTAATGCTTGCTTGGGTTTGGCCACCCATGCATGATTTGTGGTTCTTGAGGTGTTGGAAAATGTCTTTTGAACCTAGAACTAAAGTTGAATACCTAATGGAGCTTGTATCTTGGGATAAAACATGATTCATTGGTAATCTTAAGACTCTTGAACTTAATGCATGATTTCACTTGTTGAGGATTTAAGGAATTGGAAATTGATAAGTTATCATATACTCAAAGTCGCTAGGAGTAGGATTCGAGTATTCTTGTGAATTGATTTTGACTTGAAATTGGAATTGAGATGTTGGTGAATGCTTGAGAATAAAGTGAATGAAATCTAGTCTTGTGTTTTTGTGAGTGACAATTGTATATAATCTAGTCTTGACAATTGTATACAATCTTGCCGCTTTTCACATAACACATGCAAAACTCAACATAACGCACACTGCGACTGCACTATCGGCTGGCGTAGCCTAAGTGCCAGTAGACAAAGTCGTAGTGCAGATCGCTTGGCAGTCCTAACCCACCACCGGGCGCCATAAGTTGCAGGATACCCTTGTTGGTGGCTATCGTCTGGCGGTCCAGTCTGTTGGCATAAGCAAGCTTGAAGCAAAGAATTGATAAAGCGATCGGCATGAAGATCATAGGTGTTTGATGAAGATTGATGAAGATCCTCTTAAAGATTAAGTTTTAGTGTATTAAATTTGAAAATAACATGTTAAATGTAATGTGTTATTGTTATATCTTGTTGGTAGGCTATATGACATAGGTTAGATGTCTTATGTGCCTTAGCGTGTCTCTTTTAATTTGTTAAGATGGGTTTTAACAAGTTAAAAGGCTTGTTGTATATAGTTTCTGGTATGAATGCATTCAGTCAGTTGAATTATTTTTCAATCGACTTGTTGTATATTAGTGTAATTCTTGCAAGGTGTGTGTCTAGATTTTTGTGAGTCAAAAATCTTGTGAGTTTTTTTGTTCAAAAGTGTAATCTCGGTGTGTGATTTGTAAAACTTTTCAATATAGTGGAAACCAGGCTTAGGTTATCCTGGTAAACTGGATGTAGCTTTATGATTGAGTGAACCAGTATAAAAACAATTGTGCAATTCTTTTTCCCTCATCTCATTCACTTTGTATCTTTTTAAAAACTCAAGAAAACCAAGCAATTCGTTCTTTGGTGTGATTTAATGCGTTCTTGGGTAATATGAGGCTTTATACATATTATAAATATTGATTGGAACAAGTCTTGTATGTAAAAGATTGTTGTTTGAGTTGAATTTGTGAATTCTGCATTCTACATAAATCTCTAGTACTTTAGCCAACTAATTTGTCTTTTTAATCGACTATTTCATAGCTACAAGAACAAATTAGTCATCTGTTTTATATTTTAATCAACTAAAAGTGTACTGTTCTGTTGCATTTACATCCAAACTTTCCAGTCTATTTGATTCAATTGAAAAAAGGTTTAAGCTTTCGAAAAAGTTTTATAAAGCCAATTCACCCCCCCCCCCTTGGCTAAAATCACCATTTCAAAACTAAAAATTTGTATCTAGAGGAAGGTTCTTGAAAGGTATTCAAGTTTGATAAAAATCTTTTGAAATGGTTGATAGTAAACTCCCTTTTGCTGAAGGTGCCTCTAATCATAAACCACCTATGTTTTGTGGCCTAAACTATTAGTTTTGGAAAATAAGGATGCAAATTTCCATTGAATCTATAGACAAAGGAATTTGGGATGCAATAGTTAATGGACCATATACTCCTAAATGTATTGTTTAAAATAAGTAGGTGGACAAGCCTTAGAGTGAATGGACTGATAAAGAAAGGAGAAGAGCTCAATATGATTGCAATGCCAAGAATATCATCACTTAATCTTTGAGTATGGATGAATTTTTTAGGGTCTCCCAATGTAATAATGCAAAGGAAATGTGGGATGTCCTAGATGTTACACATGAGGTGACGAATTAAGTGAAGAGACCAAGGAAGCATGCCTTGATTCAGGAGTATGAGCTTTTCAAGATGAAAAAAGAAGAGTCCATAACTGAAGTTCAAACGAGGTTCACTCACATAGTCAACCATCTCATGGGTCTAGGCAAAGAATTTGACAAAGAGGAGCTAAACATCAAAGTGCTTAAGGGTCTAGGCAAAGAATTTGACGAAGAGGAGTTAAAGCAAAGGTGACTGCCATATCTAAATCCAAGGATTTATCCATCATCACAACAACTGCACTGTTTGGCAAACTATGAGAGCATGAGATTGAAATGCAAAGGCTAAGTGAGCTTGAATCAAGTGAGGAAAAGGTAAAAACCATAGCCTTGAAGGCTAGCTCCAAGAAGAGTGATGAAACCAAGGAAGAGGTTGCTAGTGAGGCATATCTTGTCATCTAAGGATAAAAATGACTATTACCAATTGTTGCATGACTTTGAAGAGTTGCATCGTGAGACAAACAAAATTGTTGTCACGAACAATTGGCTAAAATGATTAAATTTTTTGCTAGAAAACAGAGTTATCCAACTAGAATAAAAAACATTCGACTTAAAAACTGATTTCGAACATTTGGAAATGATTTACAGTAATTCAGTCGATTGTTCTGAAAAATAGCTAGCTATAAAACCTTGTGAAAAACTGCACTACTTTGAAAAATCAAGTGAAATATCTTTTGGAAACTTGTGCAAAGTTCATAAGAGGAAAAGCAAACCTGGAAGTTGTTCTTGGCTCTCAAAATTGTGTTTTTGGGAAGGCTGGACTTGGTTATATCCATGAAAAGAAAGCCAAGAAGTTCTCTAGTTTCTTTTCCGAGAGTGAACCAAATGCTATGCGATTCATTTCTTGCAACTATTTTATGAAGAAAGGTCATGTTCTTAATAAAACACAAAAATAAGGACTATTTAGCACTAGCCAAGATTCAAACTCACATCCATCCAATTACCAAACATATGCACAAACATCCAACCAATACATGTTTCATGACCCTTTCTTGTACACATATGATCATGACACTACCTACCACAATCCTACAAACATCCCAAATAAAATAAATAATTAAAACATCATACCAATGGAATACACAGGTTTCGAAGCCAAGACCTCTCTATACCAACCAACACGCTCAACCACTTAAGCTTCCTTTACTCCTTACTATGATTTGACTATTTAATTATTTTATATGTATCTCTTATCCATAATTATCGTAATTAATTATTCTTTATTTAATTTTCTCAAGTCTTAGAACATCATTCAATAGATCAATACAAAACAATGAATGGTCTTCAGTCGGGTGCTTCATGGCTTCCAATACATTGAACTACACCTTCCCATCTCCTATCTCCATAGTAAATATCTTTGTTTGGGTTATCATCATCAACGATCTTCCCAAGATAATTGTGTTCAAACTAATTCCTTCATGTCTAGTATGTAGAAATCTGCAGGAAAAATCAGCTTGTCTCCATGGGCAAGTACATCCTCAAGCACACTTATAGGGTTAATAATCTTACGGTTGGCCAGTTGAATGACCACATATGTAGTCTTTAGAGGTCCAAGTTGAAAAGAATTAAAAGCTGACAAAGACATCACATTTATAGAAGCTCCTAAATCTAACATAGCATTGTCAAACTTAGTACTTCCTATAACACATGGAACAAAAACATACCTGGATCCTTGCATTTTTATGGTTTTTGATAGGTCTCTTTTTAATCAAGCTTGATACATTTCTTCCCAAGTCACAACCTTATTATCCCTAACACACCATCTATTTGTGCAAAGTTCTTTAAAAAACTTGGCGTATTTTGGGATTTTCCTCACAACATGCAATAGAGGGAAGTTTATCTCTACCTTCTTGAAAGTATTCAAGATTTCTCTGTCCAACTCTTCCATCTTTTGAGTTTTTAGTTTGAAACAGTTTGGATAAGGAGGGGGAGAATAAGATGAAGAAAAATTTTTAGAAGAAAGGTTAGAGGATACTAGCTTGGAGTCATTAGTGGGTGTAGGTGTCTCAGATGTACATTGTGTTGGTTCGCCTGATCCTCCACTTTTATCAAAGGGTGCAACTCCATTCTCCTTATCTTCATCCTCTTGGGCATTCACAAGTCCCCGTACCTTACATTACGTGGGTTGATCATAGTTTGTGTAGGTAGTTGACTTGATCTTGGATTAACTTTAGATTTTAACTTCACCATCCTTTGAGTCAAGTCAGTAATCATTTTCTTTATTTCAACATTCTGCTCAACCATAATATTCATACATTTTTCTACCATCAATACAACATCTGGTTGAAGTTGTTGTCTTATATGAGGAGGAACATAAGGTTATTCATGTTGTTGATTAGCCCATTTTCGATTTGGATGATTTTTCCAACTTGGATCATACTTATTGGAGGATAAGTCATAATTATTCTGAGATGTTCTATTTCCTCCAAACATGTTGGAAAAAAAAGCTTGAGATGGTTCCTCCATAATAGTTCATGTTAAACAGGGCATTCATCAATAATGGTTTCTTGTAGTACAAATTCCACACACATTTGTTACTTGTGGAGTTGAAGTTTTGAACAAGCTTGCAATCTCATTAAGCTTCTTCTCTAACACATCTATTATTTCATCTATCTTTTTCCTATTTTCTACATAAGTCTCAAACTCATGAACTCCCTTTAACGATGTCACTAAATTTGCTCTTGTTTCAAATTGTTGGCTATCAGACGCCTTTCATTCTATCAACTCTCTAGCAGCTTGTGACATTTTATCCAGAAAAGATCCTCTGCTTGCAACATCTGCCCATTGTTTGTTTGACAAAGTCATGCCTTCATAAATGTATTGAATGAGGGAATGCTTTTGTATTTGATGCTAAGGACATGATACAAAGTTTGTTAAACCTTTCCCAATATTCACTAAGGGTTTCTCCATCTTACTACTTAATTCCATAATTTTTTCTATGAATGGCGGCCACTCGAGATGCAGGGAAATATTTCTTAAGAAAAAGTTTGTTCATAGTTTCCCGATTGGTGATTCTTAACAAAAGGTAGTACCACCAATCCTATGCCGCTCCTTGAAGAGTAAAAGGGAAAGCTCTCATATTGAGTGTTTCTAGCATGATCGTGGTTGATCTAAAGTTTACACAGATCATATGGAACTGTCTCAAGTGTTTTTGTGGATTATCTCTTGATAACCCATTGAATTTTGGTAAGGCACTTAGTAGGTTAGTCTTGAGCTCACACTGCCCTTTTGGGTATTGGATGTTGTTATCAAAAACAACTAATGAGTTAACTATTGTTTTTTAGTTCAAATTAATTAAAGTAAATTCTTAATTAATTTGTTGGCATTCTCACTATTAACCAAAGTAAATTCTCAATCAAAAGCAAGAACTTTGTAGACTAATCACAATAAATTTAACCAAAGTACATTCTCAATTAAATATTACTATGCCTAATCATGTCCATTCTTTTACCTCTAAAATCAACCTAAAAGCTAATTAACTAAAGTACATTCTCAATCATTGGCAAAAACCCATTTAATCAGATGAAAGTTTATAAATTTAACCAAAGTACATTCACAATTAATGTTAAAAACTCTTGAACTCATGTGATCAACATGCATGTAGATTAAAACATCTCACTAATTAGCTATGATTTAAAAACCATTACTCCTCACGTGATTCAGAGATAAAAGATATAGATGAATGAAAATCAAAACAATAATCAAAAGAACAAAGACATTATTTTAATTTAACCTTAGAATCCATAATAAAATTACAGTGGAACCAACCTAAGAAAGCTTAGCCCTCCATGGATACATATAAATTATGAGTGAGAGAAAAGAATAAAAAGGATGGAAAAAATGAGAGATGTGGTGGATGGTAGTAGCCAAAACCAAAGAGTTGCTAAGTATCTTTCTTCTACCCCTTAGGTCTCTTTATATAGGCTTTGATTGGACTTGGATCTTATCTTTCTGTTGCTGAAATCTTTTATTTTTTTATATAATATCTTTCAAATAATTAACAGATTTTATCAGTTTCTAAAATATCTGGAAGATTTTCTCTGTTGATATCATATCTTTCAAATAATTGACCGTTTTGACCAATTTTTTAGCCATTATCGGCCCCATGAGAGGTTGATAAGAGGCATCCTTTCTCTATCTCCCCTAAGGTTTGCTGCTATAGTAGGTGCTTACTGCATTAGGGGGTTACTGGTTCATGATGGAGGCTGTTGCAGTGGAGTGTTGCTCTGATGGTTCGATGACGACGTGTTCATGTTATCTAGTGACCTTGTTGGTGGTGCGATCTGGTGCGTGCTCGTAGAGGATGAACCCGTAGTCTCATGTTTCAGATCTGGCTTTGCTTTTGTATGTGACGTTCATCGTGGATAAGTTCTGGCTCAAGTGCTGTCTCGAGGATGGTGGTGATGGTTCACGAATTTGCGTTTGTTGAATGCACTATAGGTTTCGCCAGGAAGGTGATGTTGCATGGAGGAAGAAGGCTGCACAATTGAGAAATGTGTTGCAGCATCGCAGGCATTGATTTGAAAGCTTGATTTGTGGTGCTTTTCTATGGTTGACGACATTGATGGTGGTGGAGCGTAGTGGCAGAAAAAACATGGTGAAGATGGATGCTAGGGTTTCTGAGGTGGGAGAAGGTTGAAGATGATGACGTGGCATTTTGTTATTGGCTCAGATATTTAGTGGTAGATAGATGACATGATCTTGATGTAGTTTAAGTGGTAGGAGGAGGTGAAATTTAGTAGAAATAGGTAGTGTAGGCAAGAGTTTGTATGGGCTATTTGAGAATGGTGATGTATAAGTAAAAATCAAGGGTACATTTGGCTCCTGAATTATTTTTTTTTCTAGAATTTATTAATTTTGGACTTATTTTGTAACTTTGAACATTTTAAATCCTCACTTTTAATGACCCAAATTAAATTGTAATTGCATAAACAAACGTTAGAATATCCAATGATATTTTATGCAACTAAAATCACTTTTTACACCATTTTTATGTTACCAATTCATTAAGCCCAGTAATCACATATCCTCATTAGTCAATCTTTTAAGCACTAGAATTCAATAAATCCCCAAATTTAAGCATTAATTGAGGGCAAAAATTTGCACTCATTATAACCCAAGGTAACTACCAAGATAAAATCAAGGGATCTATCCACTATGACCATATTTACATTGTTGGGTAAGCTAAGGAAGCATGAAATTGATATGCATATGCTAAATGAGCAAGAATAAAATGAGAAAAAGGTAAAAAACATAGCCTTGAAGACTAACATCAAAAAGAGTGATGAACCTAAGGAAGAGGTGGCTAAATCAAATGACAATGAGAACTTGAATCTACTAGTTAAAAGCTTTGGGAAGTATCTCTAGAGAAAAGGTAACAAAGGTAATCAAAAGAGGTATAACTCTTAATGTAATGATTCAAATAACACTCGTAGTTTCTCTTGTTATAAATGTGGCAAACACGGACATATCAAAATTAAATGTCCAAACATTAACAAAGAAAAAGAGAAGGGTGTTGATAGGAAAAAGGAGAAAAAGTCCAAGGAAAGATGTGCCTACATAACTTGAGAAGATAATGATGATTCAACAAGTATCTCATCACAAGATGAAAGTGAAGAAGAAAACTTATGTCTTATGGGTAGTTATGTGAGGTCATCATCAAGCTAAGTCATAAAATGTGAAAAGAAAGACTTGTGGTACCTAGATAGTGGGTGTTCAAGGAACATGACAAGTGACGAAAGCAAATTTTCAAATTTGGAGTTGAACAATGAAGGCTTAATGACTTATGGAGATAACAACAAAGGAAAAATATTTGGAAATGGAATAATAAGCAATGGATCCTTATTCAACATCAAAAATGTGTTGCTAGTTGAACCATTAAATCATATATTGATAAGTATAAGTCAACTTTGTGATAAAGGATTTAACGTTGTGTTTAAACCTTGTCATTGTCTCATCTTTGATGCATATGGACCATGCTAAGGGCAATCCTAAAGGGCAAACATAAATCTTGGGATGAGTACTTTCCCCACATTGAATTTGCATACAATAGGATGGCTCACAAGACCACCAAATCTATCCTTTTGATGTTGTGTATGGATTCAATCCTCACACTCCTTTAGACCTCATACCTCTTCCAAATCCTAGTGATTTTAATCATAAGGAAAGGGTATCAAAGTCTGAATTTATGCACAAAATGCATTAGAGGGTTAAGTCTCAAATACAATACCAAACTGAGAGATATGACAAGCATAATAACAGAGGCAAGAGGGAACTAATTTTTGAAGGAGATTGGGTTCGTCTCCATTTGATCAAAGATATATTTCAAAAATAAAGGAAGTCCAAACTCAATTCTCATGGTGATGGTCCTTTTAGAGTCCTTCGAAAGGTTAACAATAATGTGTATAGCCTAGAGTTGCTATGTGAGTATGATGTGAGTGCCACTTTCAATGTATGTGATCTAACCTCTTTTCTAGGAGACTTAGAGGATGATGAAGATGAAGAGCCTCTAGATTTGAGGTCAAATGTTTCTCAAGAAGGAGAGGATGATGACAAACCCATAGCCAAGGGACCCATTACAAGAAGCATGGCCAAGCATATTCAAGAAAAGTTAAAGTCATTTATTTAAGGGAAGCAAAGCTCTTATTCTCTTAGGTCATCATGGAGTATCTCTAGTAGTGTAGTAGTTTAAGGATCTTGTATGACGGATCAAGTAGTCTAGTGATGAGTCATTATTTTCCCTTATTCCATTTCCTTTTTATGCTCATCTGAATGGTTGTTTAGTGCTAAATTTTTTATTGTTAGTGCATTTTCATCTATTGTGGTTCATTAAGCCATTATTTAGAATTTTGATTAATTTGGCATTAATTGGTCTAATTTTCGTTTCTAATTATTTTTAAGTATTTTGTAAAGCAATTTTGAAGCTTGTATATTAATCTTAAAATCAAGAGAGTTTCCACATCATTTCCATGTTATTGTCACATCATTTCTACATCATTCAAGTGATAGGGCCAGCATTTGGGCCTTAAGTGGCATTTTGGTAATTCTGCAGCCCTAAGTGGCAAAGTGATGTGACCACAAGATTTTAGGTCTCATTTTCGTTTTGGGCAATCACCTTCTTCCCCATACTCCATTTTCATGTTTTTTAGCTTTGTATTGTGACCCATGGCGGTGCCCACCTAGTTTTCACGTTTTAACACTCTTTACATTAGTTGCATTATTGACAACATCCATTTTTTCTTTTTCTGTCTTATAGCCACTTGGAACATCACCCATCTTTTTTTTTCTTTGTTACATTTTCTTTGTTACAACAACCCTTTTTGTTCCCTTGAAGCTTTAGCAATCTCATTTTGTTGTTAAATTCACATTTCCATATGACCCAACTTAGGGTTTGATGTTCTGTAGCTAAAATTTATGTTAATGAATCTTCTCCATGATGCATTTTCATTTTGAACTATTTTATTGCTCCATTTCCATGACTTGCTAAATTATGTTAATTGATTCCTTGAGGAAAAAGCAATGAAGTTTTGAGGACTTGGTTTTGTTGTTTCTGTCCTTTCTTTATCTTGAATTCGTGGAATGTATGTGCTTGTTCTGTTTATGCTTAATTTACAAATTGGGTGCATTTGTTTGGGGTTGGGCTATGTTCATGCTTAATGTTTGTAGCTTGGTTGTCACGAAGTCATGGATGTATGCAATGCTTAATTGCATATTGAAACTATTTCATGACCTATGATTATTATAATTGTATTCGGAATCAAGGAGTAGTACGATTTTATCGTTGTTTCATTAAACCATTAACTACAATTTGAATTTTGTGTTCAATTTGCCAACGCCCCCCCCCCCCTTTGTATTGCATTGAGAACCTCTTAATGAAAATATTTGTCATTAGGATATGACCTTGGGTTGATTCCTGAGTACTACATTTACATTGTTTAATTTGGTCAAGTACGACCTCAATCATGTAGGATTTCCTTTTTAGACCTTATATCATGGGCCAAGTAATGTAGGGTTTTTGGTTAAACTTAGGTTAACAAAATTCAACACTTATGGTCTCCTCTAGCCACCTTTCTCTAGAGTTAGCCTAACCTCTCATGAGAACAACCAAACACCTTTATCCCACCATCCAAACCACCAAACTAAGACACTTTAGTGTCCTCCTAGCCAGAGTCCACGCCTAACCACCTTTACTTTCACCAACCATCCACTCATAGTCACATCTTCTGGCTTTGGCCCAACCTTGCTTTAGGAGGATTCTACAATATACCTCATCTTTGTATTATTTGTAGGAGGTCCCTCTCTTGGCCTACTTTAAGAGGACCTCCTCCTGACTTGTAAAGGGTTATTGAATGAAGAACTAGAGTTATTATAGTCATTTTTTGATATGATTGCCTCTTTGTGAGAGTAAGCTATACTTTAGTCTTATCTTGAACACTTTGGTTAAAGCGGTAGCAATCACCACTCATCTTAGGTAGGTCCATCCCCCATGTGGCTTACCACCTTCCCCATCCTCTTCCATTCCCTTTCTCTTCCATCTTTGTTTCTTTATGTCAAGTTCTTATGCTCTTATGTCTATATATGCTTCTACGACTTTATGTTCATTTATTATCTTATGTTCTTTATTTTGTTAACTTGAATCCAACCTTGCTTCTTTCTAGTTGAGTCTCTTGAAGTGAACCTTCACATTTAGATAACTTTGTTATCTTAATGTCCAGTGAGTATTTTCTTTAAATTTTCTAACGCAACATAAATATAAACACCTTGTTCTATTAACTCTTATCATTGCAATCAGTTGTGGTTTTGTGCTTGCCATCAAGGATCTTTTCCTTTAATGTTGTTAAGCGATAACCTTTAGTGGTCAACTTTGATACAACTTTGAAAAATAGGAAATAACACAAGAAGTAATGGTTGAATTATTTTAAAATATTTAGTAGACTTTCACTGATATTGGTTATGAGAGTACTATCAGATGAAATGAACTCTTATCATTGCAATCAGTTGTGGTTTTGCGCTTGCATCAAGGATCTTTTCCTTTAATGTTGTTAAGTGCTAACCTTTAGTGGTCAACTTTGATATAACATTAAAAAATAGGAAATAATACAAGAAGTGATGGTTGAATTGTTTTAAAATATTTAGTAGACTTTCACTGATATTGGTTGTGCAAGTACTATTAGATGTAATGAACATAGATATAACCAATAAAGAAAAATGTTTTTGCAAGTTTAGTTTGAACCTTTTTCCTTCCTTCTTTAGTTACAAAAATATATAACATGCAATGAAAAGATCGAAGGAAAGAAAAGATACTCAATATCTTTACATTGGTTCCTCTGATTACACAAGCAACATTCTATTCTTAACCAACCACTTAAGTTTCCACTAGGCACACTCATGTTGTGAAGTACACATAAGTATTCTATCCAAGGCACTTCTAACTCAATAGGAGTATTCATTCTACTACTGACCACCTATTCAAGTATTCTTTTTCCAAGTTACTTGATGAAGGATTATCTTGTTTTCTTTTAGAGTTATGAATATGTTGAAGTTGTTTAAGAAAACTTTTTGAAAATTCCCACTGGTCATTAAGATAGCAAGCTATCTAGATGTGAAGGTTCATTTCTCAAGCTCAAGAAAGGAAGAAGAGAGTTGGATTCAAGCTTAAACTCACACGGCATTAACAACACATAAAGAACCAAAATGAAAGAAGAAACATTAAAAATGGAAAGCATAGAAGATGAAGCATGGAAGAAGCACGCCACTCATAGGTCGGGATCTAAGCCAACCAAGCCCTAGAGATGAGTGATGGTGCCGCCACTTGCAAGCAAGATGAGGCAAAGGTGAGTTCACTTCTAGGAAGGAGAGCTCACAAAAATTTAATGGTTGAAACACAATAGTTTAGAAACAAAATGATCAACCCTTTTACAAGACAAGGAACACCCTTTAAATAGAAGTTCATAGGGGTCCTTTAGCAAATACAAAAACATGAAAAAGGATTAACTAGCAAACCCTAAACCTAATGTGAGAGTGAGTCTTGGCCACGTGAAGGGAGATGATTGGTGGAGGCATTCTCATGAGGATTCTAGGCCAAAAGAGGAAGGAGACCAAGTGACCTTCTAAGACATAAACCACAAAGGCAAAAGGAGACAAGGTACATGTCTACTTTTGCTTTTGCTTTATGC
>Ga0214543_1002484_pt1 | contig 36253 bp, 21 predicted proteins | sample CNSS2metaG_FD_160094 | JGI IMG/M metagenome (GOLD analysis project Ga0214543, IMG submission 160094) | Root nodule microbial communities from cowpea collected in UCLA plant growth center, Los Angeles, California, USA - CNSS2 | ecosystem: Host-associated > Plants > Roots > Nodule | place: USA... | reverse complement strand
ATATTGTATTAATATATATATATATATATATATATATATATATATATATATATATATATATATATATATATATATGAGGGTACTTTTGTAAATTAAAGTTTAGCGGGTACGGGTATCCACGGGCATGGATACTATGATACAGGTATTTAAAATATCCGTACCCGTGGGTAACGGGTATCCATTTTTAATATTCGTTTCCTACCCGTTACGAGTTTTATCCAAGATACCCGTACGTTTAAATTTTTTCGATATCCCTAATTAAAATTATTGTTAATAGTATTATGTTATCGGGATTAACATATTTGTATAAGTGTATTATTGTTAGTATAATTTTTAGTATTATTTTTTATTTCAGTTTTATAATTTATAAAAATTAAATCTATTTTCAAATGTTGTTTTTTAACTTGAATATTTGTCATTATAAAAAAAAAAAATACTTGTGTTAACATATTTTATTTTAATAAAATATATAACTCAATATAACAATATTATTTTACTATATATCATTATTAATTTTGATGACTCTTTTATAATTTAACACAAACAAATTGATAACAAAATATTATTTTTTTAATTCTAATATTATCACTTCGAAAAAAAAACTATGTGTATGTATCAATAATTGTTTATTAAAAATTTTATATCTACATTATTATTATTATTATTATTATTATTATTATTATTAATATCTGTATGTATGTAGTTATGTTTAAAATTTTATTTTTTTTGGGATTACATTTAATAATATGTTTACATTTTATATTTATATGTGCTTTTATATTAAAATTTTAATACCAACTATATAATGTCTTTATTTTGTACAGAATCATATTACCTACTATGTCTACGTCTTACTTTAATCACATGCATACACATTCATTTTTATATAATATATAATTAAAAAGTTTAATTTTAAATTTTAAAATACAACAATATTGTTTTATTACACATGCATCAGTCAATTCTATAATTTAAAACAAATAAATTCATATTTAAATATTATATTTTATTGTTATCATTTTTAATATTGATATTATTATTATTATTATTATTATTATTATTATTGTTATTAATAGTATTGTTATTAGTTTAATTATTATTAGTATAATTCATTATTATTATTAGTTGTATTTTCTATAATTCATTATTTTAACATAAAAAAAATTAATATTAAAATATTATTATTTATTTTTAATTATTTTGTTATAAAAAATTAATGATAATTAGTTATTCAATTTTTCTTATGTTATAAAACTTATTATTTAGATATTATATATATATATATATATATATATATATATATTTCATTATACATCAATATAACACTTAAATATAATCATATAAATAAAATATTTATTTAAATATAATAATAATAATTATTATATTAAGGTTCTTAATTCAATTTTTTTAATAAAATAACAAACAGTCCATTCGCCCGTTCTAAGACTATGTCTAACTTGTGATTGATGTGATAGTGGGTTTTCTATCTTGTTGACTTATAAATTGAAAAAACTAATATATTAATTATATTTTATCATTATTTTGTCTGGAAAAAAGGCATTGAGATACAAGTTGCCTAGTGCTAATTATGTTAAAGAGGTCCATCAAAATAAGTCCCTAGAGTATTTATGTCATTAGAGATTTGCTTTACATACTTCGTTCCTTTTATCAAATTCATTCTTATTGGAAGTACAGAGACGGGTTTAGACAAGAATAAAGAATAAAGAACAACAATAATTTGGACACGCTTATTATTTTATCAACGCTGTCATTTTATGTACATTTTTAATAATTGTAATTTTGCCTTATTTTAGGTAATAGATTACTAGAACATATATTTATATTGATGACTTATGGATGAAGAATATGAATTTTCTTGTCGTAAAACTTATCGATGTTAAATTGAATGCTTTGAAATAAAATAAAATCTAAATTAAGAATAAAAAAAATAAAAAATCACATTAAATAAACCTCAGAATATTAAATTAAAATACTAATTCAGTAAACATCTTTATTTTATAAAAAAAGTTCACAAACGTTGAATTGATTGCATAATGAATGTTGAGAGACTTGAACTATACTCTACCCTGTTTTTTCTCTGATACGAAAATCCAAACCAGTGTTAAAATGGTAAGTATTATTTCGAAAAGCCACAGTAATTACTAACTAGTGGACATTAGGTCACCAACCATAACGAAAATATGCGCGGATGTATAATACAATTCTAATTTATAATTAAATATTAAGCAATTTGTCTGCTAGCAAAATCTTCATCATCAATCTAAATTTTATATTCTTTCTTTCCTATCATAAATGATAAAAATTAACTCTATCTATCACTTTTCGCGTTACTCTTTTATAGTTTCCTTTCTCAACGAATGAAAATTTCTGAAGCTCAGAACTGAAGTTTAACCCTAATTAGCATCAGAGACGACTCTCCGAGGCCTCCAATACTTTGAAGCACAAAGATAGTTTGATGATCACATTAATCCATTAAACTTTTAAAAGTTTCATAAACTTAATTTTTATATGAATACGTAAAGTCGTAATATTTTGAGGGTTTGATCACATTAACTTTCTACGTACCCGTGGTCCCACCCTTACATTATACATGATTTTACGATCATCATCATCATCAACCATTTGTTCACATCGAAAATAATTATTTTTGATAAAATAATAATACACGAGAGACCCAAGTACATAGGTGTGATTATTTGAATGGAAGTATAAATAAATTAGTTATATTATTTGTTTGCACCTATTTAACAACTTTATATAATATTTTTCTCTTCGTATCAATCGCTTTATCTTATATATATACATGTTTTCTCTTTCCATTTTTTTTATAAAAGAAACTGTACAGACACAATTTTTTTTTTTAAATAGATTCTGAAGAACGAAAGACGATGGTTAAAATACCAGCTCCTCTCTGTGTGGTTTCCAATTCTTCCACAAGTTTATGGTGCTTCAATTTTTAATTAATATTTTGAAGGACTCAAGTCTTCGGTTCTCTTCTTCACTTCAACGATACCTTTCAATAAAATATTATCAGCCATATTAGTTGACACTAGTGTACAAGGGTTTACCCCGTAGCACTCTTTCAAATATTAATTATTTGTAATCATCCAACAAATAGAATTGAAATTGATCATCGTAAGATTTTCCATTTACATTCAACGTGTTATTTGAATTAAAATAAATCGTAATATTAAAAAATACATAAAATGAGGAAAGGAAATTGAATTCCTTTACCAAAAGTTGGAAGTTTTGTGTCGTTCTTGCTCGAGGCAATTACTCTCTCTTTCGCTCTACCTTCCTCCTTTATATAAACATAATTATTATCATCATTCTTATAAGCCTGCACTAAACATTGGCTTTACTTGAAACTGTGGTCAGTTAAACCGCAGAGAGAGGCATAGAAGGAAAACATGGGGAGAGCTCCTTGCTGTGACAAAGCCAACGTGAAGAGAGGTCCATGGTCGCCTGAAGAAGACCAAAAACTCAAATCTTACATCGAAGACCACGGCACAGGTGGCAACTGGATAGCTTTGCCCCACAAAATAGGTACCTTCATCTTAATTTTCATCAACCATCAATACAAATCAAACTTATAAATTTATACTTTTCATTTTTTCTTTATGTTGGAGTGTTGATTTGTTTTTGCTGCGTGCATGGTATAGGTCTGAAAAGGTGCGGCAAAAGTTGTCGTCTCAGATGGCTGAACTATCTTCGACCGAACATCAAACACGGGGGTTTCTCAGAAGAAGAAGACAACATAATTTGCAGCCTTTATGTTAACATTGGAAGCAGGTAAATTCATTATTCATCTCCACATAGTCAAAATACCAACTCCTCTCCCCCTCTTATTATGCCAAAGTTCGACATTCTTTTACAAGAATTAGCGAGGACAATAATTGAGGATCAAACTCACGGAGACTACAATACCAGATGATGAACTATAACACTTAATGTTAGAAGTGAGTCACAGAAATAATGATGCGTTTTTATATATGCAGGTGGTCAATTATAGCAGCACAATTACCAGGGCGCACGGATAATGACATAAAGAACTATTGGAACACTAAGCTGAAGAAGAAGCTACTGGGGAAGCAAAGGAAGGAGCATCACGCTCAAGCTCCAAGAGTTGGTGGCCTAAAACAAGAGATCAAGAGAGAGAGTGAAGATTTGATGTTACCTGTGGGAGTTATTAGCCGAACTCCTCATTGGCCACATGAACAGAATTCTTGGCCCATTCCAGTGCCAAATGCTTACTCTGATCTCAACAACCAACAATCATCGATCGTACACATCCCTGACAGAACGGTCACTGCCACCATGAACTCACAATACTCATCATTTCACACTTCCTTAATAACACAAGACCAGCTATATCCCTCCACAGTGAACATGATCACCACGGACACGTGTCACACATCAAATGTGTTTCAAGGGTTTGGGAACTTCTCCAGTGATTTGGCCTGTGTGAACCCGCAACAAATAGATGGATCAGAACGGTTTATGTATGGAATGGAGTCAATGGAAATTGGCAATGGTAGCACAAACACGACTTCAACGGAAAGCACTAGTTGGGGAGATATAAGCTCTTTGGTTTACCCGCCTTTGGTTTCTAACTATGAAGCTTGCCAACAAAGAATAATACCTCAAGATGTTACTTTCGAGGGGTCTAGTTACTTCGCGATGCAAACTCAATAACAACTCCCTACCTGGGGTTTTTTCTATAAATTTTATCGTTATAGCTCAGAAAAAATGTATCCAACAAAACCCTAAAGAGTTCACTTTAGCTTAGAAATTTTCTCCTTTTTTTTTGTTGTTTCTTGTTTTGTTCCAACTGCTTGTAACTTCGAATAGCCGCGTTAAGATTTTTTTGAATAAATTTCCCCCGCGTATTCTTAGAACTTAATTATATGTAAATTAAATATCAGGTTTTGAGAAAAAGTAACATGAACTCTTCTTGTCCTCAATTTCTTTATTACGTTATTATATATGTTTATAGACTTATCCACTTTAGAATATTCTAAATTGACAAGATATGTGTAGAGGCAAGGCGAATCAGTTTCTCCCATAAATAGTGAAGGAATTGTGTGTACTAAGTTGGTCTGGAAACCGTAGCAAATGATCACTGCAGGAAGTTGGAAATGTATTTTGACGTTTTGGACATGACTTGCTCGGCTTTAGCAACCAAGTTATGAAAATCTGGCTTCGTTCTTTTAGTGTTTTCTTCATGTCTGGCTTTAGTAAGGGGTACAAACAACATGTGAGTCCAACCAGCAACAACAGAACATTTAAGTATCTGTCCATCAAGTGGGATCCTCACATAGAATCTAGCTCATAATAAAGTTATAACAAAGCACCTATATTTCAGCTGAATTAAAATGTTCTTTGATAAAATCCGAAAATTGGAAGGCGTTACTTCATATGATATATTGTTGGGTTCTTCGAGAAAAGATCACCAAGGAGATACAACAACGATGAGACATGAATTCAATCTATACATAAGGGATTGACATCACTCTTAACCCAAAACCTTAAGATGATGAGTTTATAGGTTTTCATTTTTATATGATATTCAACTTTCTCATTATTTACTCAATGTGAGACCTAGACTCACACTTGGATTCCCAAAAATCTGTCATTCAAGTGAGTCTCTTCACATTGGTACTTCACCTTTGAGTGGAAGCATTCCAAGTCACGAGTATCTCTTACTTGTACTGTCATTCATCCTAATGGGACACGCTTACCCGATCCACTGTTAGGAAGACTTTCGATACACAGATTCTTTTGAGATACGGACCTTCAGCTCTGATACCACTGTTGGGTCTTTGGAGAGAGAATCACCGGGAGATACAACACCAATGTAACATGAGTCCAACCCACACATAAGGGATTGACACCACTTCCAATCTAAAACCTTAAGGCAATAGGTCTTCATCTTTATTTGATGTTCAACTTTCTCATTTTTTAGACTCACTTGGATTTTCAACATATACTTAGATATATCTTTACAAATTATCATACATGTCTTTTGTATCTGTATTTTTTTGTGTTAAATATGTTCAATTCCTAAATTGGGATTTGAAATTAAATTTCGTTTATGACTCAAATTTTGATATCTTTTAGTCCTCAAATTTAGAAGTAAATAGATATAGTTTTTTTTTTAGATCAAATTGAATCTCTTTTCACATTATAAACAATGATTCTAATTGCGATTCAAGTTTATTAAATTGTGTAACAACTCAAATATCGTTTAACATATCGAAAAACCTTTTGACGTAATTTGGTTAAAGTGGTTAAAGTGATTATATCTATTAAATTTTATATCAAAATTTGAAAAATCAGAAATTATAATTTTACGTAAAAATTTAAGGAATAAAAAGATAATTAATTCTATTTTTTTTATTAAAATGTAATGTACTCGAACAATGATCTTCGTACATCTATGGTATACATTTACCCTTCTCACTTTCACCTCGTTGTTCTATTCTTTATTTTTTTTCTTATCACATCACATATTTTACTTTTCTCTTGGTTCATTTTCTTCTTTCCTCTTAAACGTTTTCTACATAAAAAATACTGGGATAAATTCGATCATTTTTTCAATAATTTTTTATATAATACTGAAAGAAAAATATGGTGATGAATGAAGCAAATACATATGCTCACCGAGTCATAGTAAAGAGCGATAACTCGAGTTGCTGCATAATATACAGATCTACCAAAAAAAAATCTAATCCGATCCTGCCAAACACAAAATAGTAAGATGGAACGCGCCATATTGTCCAAATACATACACCCGTACTGATTAGACTTGCAATATATCATGGATTACTCATTATTATTATTATTTTTGTTTCAGTGTATCATGTTTTTTATTACCGATATTTTCAATTATTTATCTTTCAAAGTATATGAATAAAACATATTTTCAATTAATTAATTAAATTAATTTAATAAATTGTTATATTAAAATAGTTTTTACCTTAATTGCTTTTCATGGTTAAAGTTGAGGACTCTTATGGTGTCTTTTGGATTAAAATTTATAATGGTTTTGTATAATTTTGAAAATCAATCATCAAGAAAACTAAAATGAAAACTAAAATGGTAAAGAAATATGAGGCATCATCAGACAGAAAAGCAATCAAAACACAAGGTTGTGTCCATATTCAGAAATGGACGGAGGAATGGGTAGGTAGAAACATCCAAGAAGATGAGAAGTTTAACAATAATGAACCATCGTTCATCAAGCTACACATAGCAGCCGTATATATGTATGCAAATAATTAAAAAAAGAAGAAGTTATAAAGTGGGTATGAATTAGGCGAATAAAACTGGTTGGCAAAGAAACCATTGCAGAAACATAGTGAAAGCATAGCAACAAAAGAGTTGAAATATAGATTTTGGTGCAGATGGCACATTAGTATTCCGTCGAAATTACGGTGACGATATATGCAAAAGATTAAATAAGTACAAAATGAGTGTTTGATTGAAGGGCTCTGAAGTCTGCCCAAGCCACGACAAATGAGAACGACGACCTTCTTTTGCAAGCATTTCGTCTTGTAATGCGTGGAAGAAAAGCATTAGTAAACAAAGATAGGTATTCCCAATGCTTTCTTTATTTCGTGAAATTGACACTCACTATTCTCAATATATTCATATTTTATCTAATGTATTCATTTCGTCAAAATACCCCTTGTGACTACACAATTGTTTTCTCCAAGATCAACTTTCAAATCTTTTTCTTGTCCATTTTGGCTGTGCCAGGCTCAAGGATTAGAATGAAAATGACGTACGCTCCATGGAATCATGTTCCCCTTTTAATATCAACGCTGGTAAATCAAATTACATTTTAACTTTTATAAATAAATATGTTAATAACCTCGACTGTAAAGTAAGTATGCTCATGTACAAATACGCCACAAAAGGTGTGTTTGGCGAAAACAATTCAAAAAAAAGTTTTTTTTGTTGATTTATTAAAACCATGTTCAATATATAGAATATAATATTACATCATATAAAAACAAGTAAAATATGATAAAACAAAATATTTGATAATAATAAAAGAGAATCATGTGATATCTCTATTAATATAATTAAAAGCAAAAGATATGTAATATCTTTATCACCATCTTTCAAGGTGGGAATGAAGATAGTAAAGTCCCAACTTCGAAGTAGCAACTCAGAAAGTAGAAGGATGTAATGACTTAGTAAACATATCAACAAGTTTAATTGTAGAAGGAACATGGAGAAGGTGGACAAAGCTATTAACAATATTTTGTCGAATGATGTGACAATCAAGTTCTATATGCTTGGTTCTTTGATGAAAACTGAGATTCTTGACAATATGAATAACAAAATTGTTGTCACAAAAGACAATGTAGGGAGTGGGAATCGAAAAATGCAAATCCTGAAGAATGTATTGAATCCATTGTAGTTCACATGTCAGGGGGATGTCAAGGTTCGATACTTAGCCACAAAAAGAAGACCATGAAACAATGATTTGTTTTTTAGACTTCCAAGCAACCAAAGAGGTTCCTAAGAAAACACAATATCTAGAAACAAAGTGTCGGGTAATGGTATATGTTGTCCAATCAGAATCAGAAAATGCCTGAATTTTAAGAAAGGTGTTGGATTTATACAAAAGACCATAGCTAGGAGCAAGTTTTAAGTACAAAATGATCTATAAAGCCTGTTGCATATGTAGTTCACGCGAAGAAGAAACAAACTGGTTAAGTTGTTGGACAACAAAACTAATATAAGACCTAGTGTTAGTCAAATAAAGTAATTGTCCAATCAGACGTTGAAAGGAAGAAGGAACTGGTAGAAGAGCTCCCTTGTCGACATGAGGTTTGATAGAAGGATCAGATGGCATTGGTGCAGGTTTACATCCAAGCATCACTCCTTTGAAATGAGGTCCGAACAATATTTTCTTTGGTTCAAAACTAAGCCATTAAGAGAATGAGAAACTCCAAGGCCCAAAAAATATTTGGGAGAGCCAAGATCTTTAATATGAAATCTAGAATGAAGATGGACTTTTACAACATTAATTTCAACAATATTATTACCAGTGAACCACATTATCAACATAAACCAATAAAACAATAATAATAAAGGCATATTTCTTCACAAAGAAAGAGTAGTGAGCAGAGTTTTGTGTGTAGCCAAGAAGAAGTAGTTTTGAAGTTAATTTTTGACTCCAATTATGACTGACTTGTTTTAAACCATACAGAGACTTGTTAAGCTTACAAACAAGATTTGGCTGGAAGAGAAAGACCATGTGGAGGCTTCATATAGATCTCTTCATGTAAGTCTTCATAGAGGAAAGCATTGTTAACATCCAATTGATGAATAAACCAATCACTAGCAATAGTCAAGGCTAAACAGATGCGTACAGTAGTAAGTTTGACAACAGGGGAAAAGGTTTCAAAATAATCAAGTCTCTCGTTTTGAGTAAAATCCTTAGCCACCAACCGTGCTTTAAACTTATCAACTGTGTCTTCTGGTTTATGATTGAGTTTGTAAACCCAACGACAACCAATTGGCTTGATGCCAGAAGGAGGAGGAAGCAAATTCCAAGTTTGGTTTCTATCAAGAGCAAGTCAAGTTAGTCTTTGTTTTTGCCTATAAATGTCAAGTTGGTCCTCTAGTGTTTTTTAGTCTCAATATGGTCTTGATTTTTGAAAAACTTATACAATTTAGTCATATTCGTTAGATTTCTCTAAACAGATCGATGATTTATCATTAAAATTAACATTGGGATCACATTAATTACACCAACAAAGCATTTCCTTATTAATAGATTTAGTTTTGATAAAAAAAATCCATAATCTGCTTCAATAAATGTAATGAAAAAGACCAAATTGTATCAATTTTTCAAAAAGTTGAGATCAAAGTGAGACTAAAAAAACTGGAGGACTAATTTAACATTTATGAAGGAAAACAATGACCAAAAGAGTAATTAAACTAAATATTTATAGAGAAATTTTTTGTTTTCCTTCTCATTGTCTTTTGGTTATTCACAAATTGTACTCATCTCTTACTCTCGTACGTTTCCTTTTTGTTTATGAAGAAAGAAGAAAGTTAGACATAAACTCGTTACTTTTGTTCTCATTTTTCATTTGTTCTCTTCTTTTCTTGAAGAAAAAAAAATGATAATTCTCTCTTGTCTCACTTGATAATGAAATATTATTTTAATCGTTAACATTTTTTTTTATCTCATGAACCATTTTATATTCATTTTTTTATGAATATAGAAGAAAAAAAATGTATTGTGTTTTTTTTAATCAATTTTTAATTGCTTCTTGACTATAATATATTTTTCTTTCAATAATTACTTCTCTCAATTTTTTATTTATAATGATAAATTGTTTTTTAATAATATTAAAACAAATAAGTATATGGATGAAAAATAAAAAAATAGATTCACTCTTTAGAAATGTAATAGAAAAGTTATACCTAAAGATAGAAACAAGATAGATTCTACTCCTTCATATGTTTTTAGACATTGTTGTAATGATTAAATTTAATGATTCAATTGTTAATTAGAGGAACCATTTTTTTGAGCAATGTACCAATGCTCCAATCTAATGATGAAAGAATTATATTATTTTGACTCCTCCAAATTTTTTTTTTACAAGATTTGTCAACACTAAGATGTCAGGCCTACATTAACATTTGTTTCTGAACATTTAATTTATAACATTAATAGAAAAGGTTCTTTTTACTTAATTTTTACCAAATTTATCTTTTGAATGACTTTTTCTTTCAAATTTATTGTATTTTTAATATGATTGTTTTTTAAATTTAACTATTCCTTTTAAATTAAAATAAACATTTATAATAAATAAAATACCTATAAAAAATAAAATAATTTAGAATAAAATTATAAAAATTATTTATATTTATTTTTATAATTATAATAATAATAATTCAATATTTTTTATCATCATAAAAAAATTAAATACACGTGATTCAACACTACAATTAGTAAAACATGTACTGAATGTATAGGCCCAAATTTTCATTTGTGTTATACCCTTTAAAACTTCTGGGCTTTTTGTAAAGATTGACTTTCAGGCTTCTTCAACAAATCTAGAGTTACTTCCCAAAAAGACAAAGTCAATTACTACCTGTACCCATCAATCTTCTTCTCCCACTTCATCAAAATACTTTCAGAAAATGTTTTCTCGCAGAAGAAAAATTTTTGCCCGCATAAACTTTTATATTTCGAAATGAATAATTTAAATTACAACATTCTAAAATTTAAAAGAAAGATTATGTTTAGAATATATAACTCAGAATATTATTATATTTTGAACTACACAGTTTAAAATATAATTTTTTATTTTTAGAGTATATTTTAAAATATAATTTTCTTATTTTATTAAATCGTATAATCTAAAATATAAAATTATGAAATTCATTACGAATTTAATATCTTGAAATACAGAATTTTCATTTCGGAGTATTTAATTCGAATACAAAAATTTATATGGTGCATGTTGAAATTACGGAGCTGTAGGAAGAAATTGCTAAAAAGAAATTATCCCTAAATTAAAGAAGAAAAACGAATGCAATAGTAGATGTTCGAAAACAAAAACCCAAGAGCTGCTTGCAATATGCTAAACCGACAAACCCCGCAGTTCTATTTAAGTTCAATTTATTTAAATAGTAAAAGAATTACTTGTATAAAAATTTTCGCATGAGAAATATTTGGCCTTCAAAATTGAATTTTGAATTTTCAAGATGAACAAAGGGATTAAGGTGTGTTTGAAATATTATGTTTTACTGTAAATAAAGTAGTGGAAGGAAGTAAAATATAACAAGATAAGTATTAAATTTCTAGCATTTATACGAGGAAAGAGATTATAACGAGGGGATTTATTTTAGAAATGCTCATAAAAAAGTATTTTGTAAATATAGAATAAATTAAATTAACTAAAAAGATTATAAGATTTATATATTTATTTACCTATTTATTTTTACTCACTCGTTTATTAAAAAAGTTAGGATTCTTTTCTTCAATTTTTTTTCCTTCGTATTTCTGTCTATTCAAATAAAGCATCTTGTCTACAATATATTTTAACAAAATTATTCCTATCTTTCTATTTTCTTTTCTTTAATCCCTTTTCTCTCTCTCTTTTTTTTTTTTTTTATTAACATGCCAATTTTTTATTTAGAAATACAGTGAAGAAATAAACCGAGTAATTTATATTCTCAAATTCATATTTAATAATTTTTAAATGTTACTATTTAAGAATGTAATAATATTTTAATTAGTTTTTAATATTAAAATATTTTATTAAAAGATATAATATTTAATAAATTTTCATTTTTTGGTAAATGGTTAATAAATTTTAAAGTATCAACTTAAACTTCATAATGATAACTAACATAATGTTTTTTTTATACTTTTTAACATAATGTTTTTTTAATATACTTTTCAGTAAAATTTTAGGTTAAATATTTTTTTTTATCCCTACGAACTTTTGAACCAATTTAGTCCCTATTTTTTAAAATGGGTGATTTTTAGTCATTTTAACCAAATTTTGTTAAATTTATTTGATATTTTAAACACATTTCTAAGTTAATATTGAAGCGGAAATGTGCCAAACAGTATAAATAACTTAAATTTATCATGAAACGTGTTTGAACCATCAAATAAACTTATCAAAATTTGATTAAAATGACTAAATTCATGCATTTATAAAATTAGAGACTAAATTAGATCAAAATTTTGACGAGAGACTAATTCTAATTTTTATTGACCAAAATATATTTAATCCTAAAACTTTCTATGATTTGTTTTTTTCGAATATACTTATCGGAGTAGTTAGATAAACTCTTGTAATATTTGCTTCGTTGATTATTATTTTTATAGTTCGGTATAGGACGTTAATATACATGTATCTCTATCTAGAGTCTTTGAAAAGAGTGGCTGGATTTTGAATTGAAGCGAACTTAACCCACGTAACTAATTATATCTTTTATTCAATTAAAAGGATTAATATCAGTATAACGGGTGTCATGTCCATATATACTACAACATATTCTAACCTTAATTTCCACCCTCTTCGTTTCTTTAAGAACAAGCAATTCAAAGTAGGTGACAACTTGTTAAAAAAAAAATGGCCTCCATAAAGAAACAAACTTCTTTTTCGTAAAAAAATCATTAAGTACAAGTGTTCATGGAATATGTTTACCTTTCCCCAACCCAATTTCAATGTCTTGATAGGACTGTCTGTTTATACCCAATCAAGAAATTTCCGTTAATATAGATGTGTCTGTGGTAATATTTAAAAATAAATAGTACTCATGAACATGTTAGATATAACTACATTTAAACATTTTAAATAACATATGAAGTTTGAACTAGATTTTTTTTATTTAAAAAAAGAGTTTTAAAAGGGATAGTAAGTGACTAATTAAATTTTTCAATAAACACCGGTTATTAACAAAACTAATATTTTACTAAAAACCAAATAATTAATATATATATATATATTATAATATCATGTCATGCAAACTTAATATATACTTTATTATATGAATAAATCTTATTACTCATAAATAACTTTTAAAAATAATTTAAAAAATATTAGATATTACACATCAAGATGGAATAATTCCGAAAATATGGCTAAAACCTTTTTCTTTTTTTTAAAGACAAGCATTTAATTAAAAAGTTAAACGCATTAAATTTAATTTTGAATTATTAGTTTTTTAGAGGAGGAAAGAAAATTCAAAATAATATCACTTCTAACTTAAACTATTAAGGTCACGGATTTGTGACTTTTTTAAAAAAAAAAATTGTGTTCATTTCTATGTATCGATAACACATCTAATTCAAACTTAAATTTCTAACATGAGTTAGATCATTGAGACACAAAAGTGGAAAACTATAAAATTATTAGGTTCAGGAATAGGGTAGAAACTTATGTACTGCATTAAGTTTGTGTGAGTAGGGGAGAAGTTTCCAATGACAATTGAAGAACTTTTTCTGTAATGGAAAGACGAAAAAGTGATGGGAGTTGATGGTTCACATTAGAGAGTTCACACTATCGGCCTCGTGAAGTCCACGTAAAGATGAGCTCAAAGTAAAGACCAGACACTGACAAAAACCCAGGTTGGAGATAAAGAGAAAAATATTAAAATTTGTATGTGGTGCTTACTTTTGAATGTAACAGATGGAAACTATGGTGCATGGAAAATTAGAGACCATGGTACGTTAGGTGTAACTCTTACCAACTCATTAATAAAGAGAACATTAACTCCGACAAAAATCTTGCATGAAAGAAATGTTGGAGTGTTTGATTAGCTTTTGGAATTTGGGCACCGCCACATATGACTGCAAAATTGTATTGGAGAAACTTGGAGCGGAATATAGGGGATATCTCCACCTCTTTATGAACCATTAAAAAGCTTGTTCCATAAAAAGCAAAACATGGACCAAAAGATTGTCCAAAGTCTTACCAGACACTCATCACACTCTGTTACTGTTACATGTGACTTCATGCAAATTCAACCTTAATTTATAATTCATATTTTTCATTTTCTTTACATATAAAACATACATCCAAAACTTTAAACGAGAATCAAATCTTTTTTGGAATGCATGTGTTAATTACTTTCCCAACCATCTACAAAACATCATATTAATTAAGCGAACCAATTGATATTCGAAGAGGAAATGAACAGCATCCATATGGCAGTGTCCCACAGTTTTCCTTTTCCATTGTTGCATTTGGAAAAAAATAATGGTTGATAGGGATACAAATGCTGGAACATATAGGGTAATGTCTTGACCAAATCTCCCTCTCGATAAGGCAAAGTTAGATGAGAAGACCAAGAAACATACATACGAAGTCTTTCTATTGTTGATGGAAGTGACGCATTGGGGTTGTCAAGGGACAGAATCTGCAGGACGCTGTGTGACTTAGAAAAACAGCTTCATGGATAACAGCAAAACTTCATGCGCATCAGCAAAGGTTAAATCAAATAATACACAATGGATGATATTAAATAACCACATATTAATCAGAGGTTATATATATAGGTCATTTTTTCACATCGTTAAACTTACACCCACTCTAATTTATGTAAAATGTATTCATCTCAATACAACCATTGATAAGCAATCATCATATCTGTAAATTTATCAAATAAAACAAATTTGCTTTAACAATTCATTTTGTCAAAATAAAGTACGATAAACCAAAAAACACTAACAATTCATTTGTCGATAAAATTTAAAAAAAAAAAAAGTATGATATAAAATTTTCAAGTTAATAAATGTTTTTTACAATTTTTTTCATCAGGAATAAAAGAACTTTGTGCATACGTTAAATGCATCTCTTTCTTTTATTCATTCATTTATATATATATATATATATATATATATATATATATATATATATATATATATATATTACTTTAAAAATTTTGCATATTTAAGCTCACAAATTTATCGAAATTTATTATTTTTTTGAAGTAATTAAATTTATGCATATGTTATTATAATATTTTACTAAAAAAATAAATATTTTTTCTAATTTTATTTTAGAATTTTTTTTAAACTATACTAACAAATTTTGTTAAGAAAAATAATTACAAGAAATTATAGAAAATATTTATAAATTTTATAATTTTGTAAGAAATAATTATTATAAAAGAAATATTTGTCAATTAAATTTTTTATAAAATATATGATTTTTTTTTCAATTTTTAACAACTTTAAAAAAAATCTCATAATGTAAAAAATTTTAGTAGTGGTTCTGCACATTCAAGCTCACAAATTTTAAATAATTGATATTAGTAAACCTGAGCACACATAACAAATAATATAAAATATCAATAATTTACTTTTAAACTGTTAAAGATATTGTTTCTTTCAGTAAAAAGATAGAAATTTGACACCAAGTATTGTAACTAAATTCAAATAAGAAGTCTTCGAATTACATTTAATCCAAAACCTCCAAAAAATAATTTCTATGTTTTGCTTTTTTTTTATATTATGTATTTTATTTATTTTTGTTATCCAATAAAAAATTTAAACATACACTTAATTCCAATAAACCCTAAACCCTAAACCCTAAACCCTAAATCCTAAACCCTAAACGAAAGACTTTATAAGAAGTTTCTTATTATATTCTTCAACCTTGAAATTGAGATGTTCTAAGATCCAGATATGTTTCAAGCCAAGAAGGGGAGTGTAGGCACTTAACACACTTTAACTATTAACCTCCTTTCTGATGTAATGCAACATGACCGATATGATCTCGATCCTTATAGCACGAACTAATATAAAAAAATATTCATAAATACCCGAGATGATCCAAGATAGGTATGCCTTGATATCGACTCAACCATACATGTTGTGAAATGATTTCAGTCATTGATGACCGAGATGGTGTCAAGCAAGCTTTTAGATATCCTCAAATGTATAGATCGAAATAATTTTGGATACATACATTAAACTAACCCCTAAACTCGATATGATTCAAATGAAAGTCTTAAAATACTAAAATGATCTAAATAGGATAGCCAATATGATGCATAAAAAATAGAAAGAAAATTTCATGTTCGTTGATCACTTTGTCCTATAGATGTATATATACACACACACAATGAAATGTAGAAATAATTACTTTCTATTGAAGAGACTAACAAAGTCTAACTTATTATATATACAATAATTTTTAACTAATTAGTTATATTATTTAAGAACAAAATTGAAAGGAGTTTAATCAACTCAATATTGACTCTTCCACAAATGACATGAGAGTATATTTCAATGTGTTTCATCTTCTCATTCAAATTTTATTAAAAAATTTGTGAAGTTAATTGATTATAAAAAAATAATGGTCGAGTCAAGGATATGTAAATGTGTTCTAATTAAATGTTAAACATACTTGTGGAAAGAGTATTTTGTACCCAATATCCAAATGGACATATGGAGATAATAGATTGTATAACATAAGAATGTCCAAGATAAACAAAGAAGTTCATAATGGAACCTCAAGCATCTACCTTAATACAAATCACTAAATACATTGAGTTTTTTTTTTCGGCAAAAACAAATTAAATTAATGAGATAATTAGGTTACATCAACCCATAAACACAATATAAATAAAAGAAAACAAAACCTATTACGGCTTTATGGTTTCCCCTCTCATACTAAGCCTACTGTGCATAAACCTTACATTCTCATATAACACAAAGTTAGAAACATTATGTGCCCATACATACAAAGCAATATCAGACCTTACCACAAAAAACATGAATAAACGGATTGAACATAAAAATCTCAAGTCAGTTTTGATTCAATAGATGCTTCATTCATGCTTGTTTTCTGAATCTACTACTTAAAGTCATGTTCCAGCACCCCTGTAAAAGCTACAACATGCATATTACCTGCAACCAAACTGCAAACAAATCAACAATACCTTCATACCTCCATTTGAATTGAACCTACAAACACAGGACCTTCATTTTTTATCTATAACAATTAATTTTATAGATAAAAAATAATTTTTTACTATAATAATTAATTTAGATATTAATTTATAAATTAAAATTTAATGATATTTAAAATAATCATTATTATAAATAAAAAATTATAATTAATGATCAATTATAATCTAATTTGGTCATTAATATTGGTTACCAAAATTTTAATTATTAAAAGAATTAGTTTTTAAATTGATATTAAATATATCAACTTCTAAAAAAGTTAAAAATAATACTCCCAAAACGTGTAAAAAAAACTGCACCCAATCTCTGAAATAGAAAAATTAAAAGTCAATGTTATTAACTAAAAGAACAAGCCTATAAAAACAAACTAAAAGAACACTAAACCCAAAATTTGAGTCACTAGATGGTGATACAACTTCTTTCATCACTTAAAAAACCTTCTGAAGGCAATCTTTAACGGTACATATATGGAGATACAAAGGCGATGATATAGAAATATTTCATTTTGTATTAAGCACCCACTCAACGTTAATTTATGACATTTATTTTAAAATATAAAATAATTCAGGATGAATATATTGAGAAAAAAAATATTATCATTTTATAAAATGTTTCAAGAGAGTAAGAAAATTAAAGGGGTTGATGCAACATTTTTGAATTACGAACTAATGAATTAATTATTTGATATGGTGACACAAGTGAGTCTCAATGTTAGTCTTAGAAGTGAGTGGAAAATGTGAGGTAGAGATACTCCGATTATCATCTCTTACATGTTTGTTCTTGCATGTAACCTCACCAAATTTTGTCCGATGAAAAACACCAGAAATTCCAAATTCTACGAAGAATATTCCTGGTGATATTGAGTTGGTGTATTATTATCTATTATTATTATACGAAAGGCTAAATGAATCATACTTGAAAAGGTGAGTGCAGCAGAAGAAGTGCCTGAATAAGCCAAGACAGAAATACAAAACGATCCCACTTGGTGAAGGCAACAGTAGATGATGGTGAAGATGCCGCGTATCCAAGTGACAAAACCACGAAATGACCTTCATCGCTTGCTGGTTCTGAAACTAAATTCTTCTGAATAGATAGGTGTCCCAAGGTAAGGATTGATTTATTTTAATTTATTACTTTAATCATTATATTATATTATTAAAGAAAATGTAAAATAATAATTAAAAAATATTTACGTAAAAAAAGTAATAAGTTGAATATGAAAAAAATGAGTGTATGGATGATAATGGATGGGACCCAGAATTAGAATAGTAAAATTGTTGTATGGGTTAGGGGTGGGTGAGGGTGAAAGAGCATTATTATTATGAGAAGCAAAAGGCCATGTTCATTTGACCCTTGGTGTCGCCATCAAGAAGGGAAGGGCCTTTATCTGCAGCTTGGTAGCTAGGTAGCTCCTACCATGATCCAGGAACAAGGAAACCCTAACACTCCCTCTCTCTCTCTCTCTCCCACTTCCATTATTCAAATTGCGCAGGTGTTCTCTGTTCCCTAACATGTGCTACATCATGTGAAACCCACATGTCACCCATACCACGTAATCAAATTGTCACATCCTGCCCAAATATCTATGTCAAACCAACCATGTAGGGCACAGGTACCACATTTTCATTTTTATTTCATTTTAATTATTTTCACGTCATTTTTTCATTTAATAATTTAATTCAATTATATTTAGTTGGATTAATTTTTCAATTAATTAATTTTTAAAAAAAAATATTCGTTTATTAAACAACTCATTTTCATTTTTTTAATAATTATAAGATGATGATAGTAATAATAATAATAATAATATATAAAATGCTTATATAATAAATTTAAAATTATTTCTTATCATAAAATTGTTAGATAAATAATTATTATATAATCTAAATTATTTTTATTTATCGATTCGTCATCATCCAATCCAATTTTAATTGATTACTTTAAATAAAATTAATTCAGTCTATAAAAAACTGACTAAATTGAATTAAGTGCAACCCACTTACGAACTCTAGGTTAATTCCAACCATACTGTGTACCTCTACTTTTATTTTGCCAACTTTTTGTCTTCATTCTTCTTATACACCACCAACCAACCAAACAAGGATGGTTTACTGTATTGTCTACAGTTTCTACTAAAGTGGTTTTCTATTTTATTAACTAATCTTTATATGCTAAAAATTCATTTTATGACGAATTTGAGTTTTAAAAGTTAGATCGCGTATTTTATATATAGATTTAGATCATTTTTAATATTAGTTCAGTTTGATTCATTGACATATATAAGATTCGTAAGTTTTCAAATTCTAAAAATTAACAATATTTTCTTAGAACTTCAAACTCTAACCTCCAAAAATTCTGGCATGTACATTACCAACTAATATGATTCACACTAATACTACTTCTATTTAATAAATAGTACATGATATTTCATTTGTTTTTTTCTTATTTTAAATTGTAAAATGTATCTTATTTGATTATGTTGCATATTTCGTTAATTTAATGATTTAATTATGTCTAATATCACGATTAAAATATTATGTCAATAAGTTATTGATCTTATTTATCTTAAGCTTATTAAGTCTCTTAATCAGGTTTTAATTCGTGTTTAGGTCAACAATAATGACTTGATTAAAAATTTAAATCAGGTAAAGACACAATTACGTGAATTTGGTTTCTGAATACTCTCAGATTATGATCCATCTTCAAGGAGCTAAGATTACAATAAAATGTAAGAAGAAAATCTTGAAGTGGTGGCCCCTTTGGATGTGCGTATAACTAGAGTTATGGTTGAAGGAGTTTTGTTGAGGTTTTGTCCAAGATGATGGATTCTCCAAAATGCAATAGATACTCTTCATGTTCTGTTGCCATCCCAAATCCCATACTCGTTCCACAAATCTTACCAGAAAACCGTGTTGACATGTTTTCTGTTTTGGGTTACAAGGGATGATGATTATTTTATTGGAAGAACAATAATTTTAATACTTGCTCCTATAATCATGCTCAAACCTACCAGAAACGAACCTCATGATATGTTAGTTAGTTGTACCCATAGAGCATTAATTGTTCGAAGTGAAGGCGTATATGTAGAAAAAAACAGATTATTTAGGTTTTCGGGCACATGCATGTAGTTGACAATAATCTTGAAATCGACCAAAATTCCCAAGCTTGAAATTTTATAAATGTAATCACAATTTGTCAATATGAGTCTGCCATTGACAATTAGTGAAGTCCTTGAAAAGCTTTTCTTCACATGTAAGGATGATGGTTAGCAAGTAAAAACACATTTAATTACTTTATTATTTATAAAATTAGATGACAACAGAATAATTAAGAAAGCAAAGACTTAAATCTTTTATTGAGAAGTAATGAGATCCTATATGTATACGGCGATATCTTATTAGTTTAAGTGGTTCCCCAGTCACAATCTACAAGGTTGTATCCGTAAGATAGAATGGGATTGGTCCAAATTAAATTTAAAGTTTCTTATGGTAACACCTCGATTATTGACACATGTTTACATGCGATCAAGATATTCAATTCTCAAAATATATATGATATATGACTGTCCAATTTTTTAAAATAAAAATATGTTTGGTTCCGACGGAATTAAAAAATGTTGAATTCACAAGCGTAAAGCCGATGGGATCCATGTTCATTGGCTGCTAAATGTAAGTTCGATTATGGATATATTTCAATAACTTTTTAAAACTATTTCCGAAAAGCAAGACAAATGGATAAACTTCAATATATATTAAATTAATTTAATTTACAAATAAACTATTAAAATTTGAAAAGCTCTGAAAAATTTAGATTACATTGGAGGCTTTGACTCCTACAAAATTCTCCTCGCACTCTCTATATGTCATACTTTAGCCTAAACTTTGGTTGACATGACTCGAAGATTCAATTTCTTGTTTGCTGTATTCTAAAAATAAAACAAACAAACAAAACTTGAACTTTTGCACTTTAAAGGGAATTTAGCTTTAGATAATTGCTGTTGCAAAAGGACTTAATCCTCAGAGGTTGAAAGAAGTCTCGGTATAAAAAAATCCACAAAATTAAAGTTACTTTTTTAAGATATATATTAAATTAAGGTTATTATACTTTTTTTTGTCTCAATTTTTTCGTAAAATTTTGTGAAATAAGTACTAATTTTGGTTTTGTATTCAAATAGGTCCCAATTTTCGTCAATTTTGTTCAATTTGATCCTTTTTTGTTAACACCGTTTAAATCATTAACGGTTATGAATAGTGATGGTCACGTGTCACTTTGTGGTTTAAATGTCCACATGTCAACCCAGTAGTGTGTCATGTATCAAAGTCAATGTTTTATATTTAATTTGATCCCTATATTTATTACTTTTGTTCAATTTTATTTGAAATTGACAAATTTTGTCCCTATCGAAGATGTGACCAATTTAATTTTTATATCAAAGTTATAATGATATGAATTTTAATATATTGTATAAAAATATTTAATAAAAAATGTAAATTTTAATATAATATATTGAAACCAAAAAGGTATTTTAACATTAAATTAATTAATGAGAAATATGAAAATAGTGTATTTAAGAGGTACTTTCATCAATTTAGCATATTAATCAATATTTTTTAAAATTACTTAAAATATTAAACAAAAAAAATGAATATTTTTTCAATAGTTATTATATTTGAACATATATTTAGAAATTAAATTAGAAAGTTATTATAAATAGAATCCCAAACATTAAATTATTAGAAAATATATATAAATGCATTAACTTACTCGTTACCTTACCAACATTTTTCTTAATTTAAATATTAATATAACGTTGTATTGCCACTTAAGGCACATATTTATAGTGATTACATTAAAACATTTCATATGATTTAACAAAATTTTAAAAATAAAAAACCATAATTCACCATGTATATATATATATATATAAAATTCACCACACATTATGACATCAAACAACAAGTCGAATGTATCTTCAATCTTTATAACAAATTATACTTGATTTGCATTGACTCAAAATCCAATATTATAGGATTTTTTATATTAAGATAATTTATCATACTCAACGCCTTTAAAAAAAAATCAGATGATTCAATATTGATAATTCAACCTGAACCTTTTTTATGTCAGAGTGGTTCCTTACACCATCTTTCCATTATAACTGAAGTAGAATATCTCTTTTTCTTTAACGATCATGACCACTTTAAGTTATTTAAACATGAATATTTTATTTACTAAATTGTTTTTAGGTCTTGCTTTGTTTTCTCTTCTTTTAAATTTGAAAGCAATTTAATACAAAAAAAAAATACAAGCGATATATTTTTTTTTTTAAATTTGAGATGTTATACTGTCATATGAGAATGTAAAATACCATTTAATCTTATTGTTATAAATATTTTAAAACTAATTCTTTCAATGTTTGTTATAATGAATTGTTTCATTTTTTTTAAATTTCGTTTTCTAAACTTGAACAACGAAGAATGTAAGTAATTTCAATGATTTTTGTTTATTTTTTCATATAGATATAATTATATGTTGATGCATTTTAGTGAATTATTTTATCCGTGACTTCAAATGTTGTTCAATAAAAAAAAATGTAAAATTTGTGATAGTTAAGACTTAGTTATTTCATTAAATTTTTCATTTGAAATTATTTATATCATTAAATGTAGACTTGATCAAAATAGATCACGTATATAAATTAATGGCTATTTATCGCAATAATGATGAAGGTCGTTAGTAGATTCGATTTTAGATGGGAAGAGAATCACCTAAACCTTTCCACCCCATGTTCTTTTGTTATTATGCGAATTGAAATTGGTACACATGAATTTTTTTTTTCATCAGTAATATATTTTTATATAGGAATATTATTACGAAATGTATAATAGGGAATATTATACCCTAGTTTCGTGATAGGTTGGTGCTTTAAGTATTGTAGGAGTGCGTGTAGACTCGGAGGGAAGATATATATTATTATATTATGCAAATGTGAACGCATGACCTTATAGGAAGTTATGAAGGTATTGTCTGCTGCTAACATGGGCATAGACAAGTAGCAAGATTAGGGATCCATTTACTAATTTGATACAATACTTTATTATAAATAATAAAGATCTGTTATGGTTTTATTATTTTACATGAATCTTTAAGAGTGGAAGATACATAAAAATAAGATAACGTTGTTTTGGTGAGTACCAGAAGTCTTGACATTTTCTTAAGACTCTGAAATATTTTTGATTAAGAGTATAAACTGAATCATGTAACATTCTTGAAGCGGGGCTATGGCGTGTGGAAGTGAGACATGTGACTGCATGCGTAATTTAGTGAACGTGTCATGTATGTGTGGATGAACTGCGAATGTGATTGGGTAGTGTTATCCTGGGCTTTCTCAAGCTCCTCCAATTTCAAAACATCTTTATGCTTTGTTGAGTCAAACAGATAGCTTTATGCTTTGTTAATCCTTCAAAAGCGACTCAAAACTACAATAGAGCTTGCGATTCGTGGAGGGACGGCCAGCACACACATACGTACTCGTCACCGCAAAATCTGTTCCAGACAAAATCACTTTTTCACCAGTCATTCTTATCATTACTCCCAGAAAGTTCAACAAACCAAAGTGTTCTCAACAGTTTAAAATAGCATTTCTTGCAAGAAACTCCACCAAACTTTTTCTTTGCGTAGTTGGTTGCTAGACTTAAATAAACCTCTAATTTCCATTGTTCAAACTTCAACGCCACAGATTTCACAGTTACATTATTTATATTTCATTTTATAATTTCCTTTAATTATTTCTATCACATTATGCATCTGTATTCTACTTTTTTCCAGCACAATGGGTAGCCCTTTCTTACGGTGGAAGAGAAAATGGTGGAGCTCTCTACGTCCTTGTCTTAAAGAATAGCCCATAAAACATATTATTACGAAATACCAAAATATGTTAATAATATATGAAACTCTATTGACTTTTTGGCCTCTGACCCACACTCTGCAAATACTCCATCTCATACGCCTAGAAAAATGTTATGGTTGAAAACGGTGAAATTGTCACGAAGGTCGGTTGTTGAATAAGGGCCGTCAACATCGGCAGCCCAACCCATCGTCGTCGGCCGTTTATCTCGCCGGTGCCGTAAATTACGTACAAGTAAGCTCTTGTAAGTAGTGTGTGCCCCGTTCAACACATGTCAAGGAACCTATAAGCACACATCACGATAAGATAGTTGAAGAACATCGTGATATGTCGATTTTCACAATCAAGACTTTCTTTAATGCAATACTCTATTAAACTACTTCTACTATTATTTATTTAAACTGGATCACATTAACTAAATTATATAGTAATCAAATTTCTCATTGATTATGCCGAGAAGATTTCCGTATGACATTTAATTGATACAGTGGTAGTATAAATAAACATTTCATTAATGATACTAAGGAGATTTTGTAGGGAATTAATGACTGAGATATGGAACAACTTATACAAACAAGGCTGACTAGAAGCCCAACCACTTCACATCCACATGGACAGAGTGCTCTTTTGTTTCTCTCTCTCTCTACATTAATTTTTATCACAAAAAAAATAAAGAAAAATAAATGGGAATTTTTTGGTACTCCGCCAAAAATACTGGGGAGGCAGAAAAAGGGAAAATAAAAAGAAATTGAAATGAATTTATGCATGAGCGAGCACGCATAGACTAAGACCAGGCTACCGTTCTTCCTGTTCACGATGATCGCGAGACGATAACCGGAAAACCCACTTGGTGAGAGACTTTCTTTTGGAGGTTCCGTTGAACAGAGCACTCCTCTGAGTGCAGGTGGACTCAGCGACGAAGTTCTTCAAGCGTTTCATGGCCAAGGAGAGAGTCTCCTCGGACATGTTAGCGAAACACACACGGAACCACCCTGGCTCGGTGCAATGGCACGACGACCCAGGGGAAATGTTTAACCCAACTTGGTACACTATTTTCTTCCACAGCTCCATCTCGGCTTCGAACGTGTTCGAATGCAAAAGGTGCCTCATGTCCACCCAGCAAAACAACCCGGCATTGCTCTCCAGGCACGAAATACCAGCTTTTTGTAACCCCGAAACCATCATTCTCTGTCGTCGTTTGAGCCTCTTCTGATTCTCAACGATGTAGTTTCGGGTGAACTTCTTGTCGCCCAGCATGGCAGAGAGGAGGTACTGTGTCTGCGAAGAGATCAACCCAAAGCTCGACATCTTCGTTGCGGCCGCAACCACGGTGTCGTTTTCGGAGTAGATAGCGCCGACGCGGAAACCCGGCAAACCCAAGTCTTTGGATAGACTGTAGACAACGTGAACTCTGTTCCAGATTTCGCCAGTATCGTTTCTCTCCTTGAGGATTTCCATGACACTGACGAAGCCCGGGGAGCTAAAAACCGTCCCGGAGTATATCTCGTCGCTTATCAAATGAGTGTCTTTTTTCTCTTTGATGAAGTCGACGAGAAGGTTCAATTCACTCCGAGACATGGTGGTGCCTAGCGGGTTTGACGGGTTCGTCACAAGAACGCCTTTCACTCTCAGGTTGCGCTTGAGGGCCTCCTCGTAAGCTTGTTTCAGAGCTGTCTCCGTAATCTGGAAGTTGTTAGAACTCGTGCATTGTATCGGAACAATCTCAGCACCAGTTCTCCACTTGAGGTCTCTGTCAAATCTGCATAGAATAAAGCAAGGTCAGGGGAATGCATAAAAAATTATAGAAAATAAAATTACGTAAAATTATGTAGCATGAAGTGGAATATAAGGGATAAGATTAAGATAAAAAGCATACGCACCCCGGGTAATAAGGAGTGGGAAGGAGGAATGCGTCTCCTTGTTCAGCGAGACAGAACATTAAGGTTTCGTTTGCGGAAGTGGCACCGGCAGTGAGAACGATGTGGTTGGGGTCGAAAGTGACTTTGTTTCCTCTGATTTCGGCCATGAAATCTACCAATGCCTTTTTGAAGGAAGGGAGGCCGTGGTAGTCTTGGAAGAGAGCTAGCTCTCTAAATATGGATTTTCCGTCTCGTTTGAAGCCGGCGACGTCAGGGTTCTTAGCCAGCCATGACTCTAGGAGATCGAAAGAGAGCTGATTCTCCGCTAAACCCATCTGGATAATTCCTTTGGGGTTGTGGATTTCATCGTAAGGGTTTTTCTCATATTCCTGCCATCCTAAAAAGTATGAAGAGTCTTGGCCGTGACTATTGCACGTTGCTTTTGTGGACAAGAGCCTCATTTTGTTTGTTTGTTTGTTTGTGTGTGTGTTTGGGATGGTAGGAAGGAATGAAGAGGTGATGGCAGAGGAGAAGAGAAGAGAAGAGAAGAATATTTGGAGTGGAATGTTGAGGAGGAATTGGTGTGTGAGCAGAGGAGTAAGGTTGGTTATATATTTATAGTGCAAGTCCTAAAGGGTAGAGAGCCAAGTGGCAATGCAGAAAGAGTTTGAGAAAGAAAAAAAAATGTAGGGTTTGTCGAGAAGAGAGAGAAAGAAAGTGTGAATAAATGGGTTTAATTTAAAAGCGCTTTAGTCCACCGCCCCAACCATGTCACGAGAAGTCCAGGCTCCCTAGTATCGCAGGGACTAAAATGTTATTGACAGTATTTGTGGAAAGTGTCTCCCCGCGGGTATAATCTCGCGTGGGATTTTGAGTTTATACGAGTCAAGAAATAATGAATGTTTTTGTTGTGTTTGTTGTTTTTATTGGCATGAAGTGAGGTGGTATTAATTATGTCTAGGTTGGTTAGAACGTAATGTTAATTGTGTAGATGCAGATAACGAAGGGAGTAGCAGGAATAGATGGAAGGGAAGGGTAAGTTAAGAGAAAGTTGATAGGGTATTTTTTGTTTGGGAAATTGGTAGAGAGTTGAGAAATGTGATGGAAAGTGGGTCAGTGTGACCCAGGAGGTCCATGAAAAGTTAAATATGGAGGCTTTGGGGATGGTCCATGTGTCCCCTTTCAGCCTTACCCAGCCCAAGTCATGTCGGCATTTTGTTGAACCACCACTTTTTAACCTCCCCAAACATGTCCCAATGTCTCGCCCTCGCCGCTGACAATTTTCTTGATTTGGATTGTGGACTATAGAATCTGAATTCAGCATCAAGACAATATCACTCTAACGTTTCTCCCCTTCCATTCCATATACCTTTTAATTATACTCTCATACCCTCCCATTGCATCACGTAAGCATATCAATTTCATTGGTCAAACTTTCCAATTTCTATATTAACACACATACATATTATTATCGCCTTCATAATAATTGCTATTCCACCATATACCATACAAAACTAAACAAAGTAAAATCCTATATAACTGCAACTTCCCATGTGACATCTTCACCTAAAATACCTCTTCCCCTTTTATTTTCTCCGCCTTATTCTTACCATTCATTCAATTTTTCTTTACTTCTCACATAAAAATATTTATAACTCTTAATTCCTTCATCCAATAAATAATCGTTAACATCATTTCAAATCCAGGGTTTCATTTCTCTGTAACCGCGATAACAATAGTTTGTTCTCTACAATTATAAAATCATAATAACAAAGATTCTCAATCAGCTCAGGCCCACTCTAAAAGGAGATGATGAAGCAATGTAATACTTTCTAGATATCTAAAAAGGTTGAAGATTGGTGAATCTGTTCAGCGTTGGAGCTATAATATAAAATATACAACTCAAGATAAAAAAAATAAAATAACAAATTCAAACATAAATAATCACGAATTTAAGAAATTAGAGGAATGCGACCCTTGGGCAGAGAATCAAATCTCTGGTCGTTATTATTTGTCTGTTTCCATGTCTCTCAAAAACCTAGTGAATTTTCCTTTTTAATTTACCATTTTATAAACTAGAGTAATTCTTTACTTTATTAACAACTATATACTTTTTAATATAATCTCATATTAGTCGTGCTTCCCTTGTTCAAAAAATTTAAATTTGATGTCTTGTTTGAAATATTTATGTCACTTTTAACTAACTTTTTTCACAGGACACGAGAGAAAAAAAAAAAGGAACAAAAAAAGAAAACACTAATCAATATAAGTTCTCTCACTGTTTCATTTTTCAACTTGTGTAGAAGGTAGTTTCAACTTACGGAAAATTTTATTTAATTTTTTTTCTTGTTATACATTTCCTTTAAAAGATTTTAGGAGAAGTCCATGCAAATAGATCTAACTTAAGTGAAAAACACTTTTTTTTCATGATTTTTTTGTATTGAAAATAATTATGACTACTTATTATTAACCAAAACCTTTAATTTCGATGACATTAATTATATATTTTGTATTCTGTGACTTTATATATCATATATCTTTAAATGTATTAACTATTTCTTTTTCTTTGGTTTACATTTGGTTTTTCTTAAATCTCAATGACTCGTATTCTTCGGATAATTTCCTTTTGATACTTTTCTCTTTTCCAAAAAAATTAGCCACTTATTTCTGTTGTGCTAAATGCGTATTTGTTAGTTTCAGGTGTTAAACGTTAAAAAAATTGAAGGGATTACGATATATTTGTATAGAAAAAAAAGAGAGGAAATTGAATGTATATTTGAAAAGGGGAAAAAGGAAACAGAGAAAAGTCCTGAATGTAGTTTCGCCCCTAGGTTTTTTATAAACAAGGGCATAAAAATGATGGGAAGTTGGTGGGATGGGAAGAATTAAAAATAAAAAAGAATGGGAAATGAAGCAATAATAGTGGTGATGAGTTGGAAGGTGTGATCCGCCCTTAGTTTTTTTGAGCTACCTGATTTGATGATAGTTTTAAAATGGATAAATCACATGCATTAGGTGAAGTGATAGGGTCACATAAGCCAAAACAACAATTCATTTGTTTTGAGTTATATCCCTGTTAGGTCGTTGCTCAAACCATCATCACTGACAGTTAAATACTGCATACCTTACTCTACTCACTTTCACTGTCACTGCGCCACTCACCCCTACCCCGCTCACTGATTTCCTCTATAACAATTTCTTATATTTAATGTTCCTTCAAATATTTCTTATATTTAAGGGTTATATGTTTTTTTACCCTTAAATTTGAAATTAGTTCATATTTAAAATTTTAAACCAAGTTAGTATTTCATCTCTAGAAATGCGTGAATTTAATCTTTTTAACCAAATTTTGTTAGATTTATTTGATGTTTCAAACGCATTTCATGATTGTATTTGAGTTGTTTATTCTGTTTGAAACATTTTTGCTTTAAAATTAAGTCAAATACTATTATACAACGCGTTTGAAATGTCAAATAAACTTAACAGAATTTAGTTAAAATAACTAAATTCATGTATTTCAAAAGATGAATAACTAAATTGGTTCAAAGTTTTGAAAAATGACTAATTCCAAATTTTACTAAAAATTAAGAGATCAAAAACATATTTAATCCCAATATTTAATGTACACCAAATTAATTTAAATATTTATTCTCCTATCATTTAAGAGTTTATTTTTCATTTCTTTATTATAAGAATAAAAATTAGATAAAACTTCAATTTCTCAAAAAAGATTATCCTTATGAACTTAAGTTTGAAATATCATTCTGGTCTATAGAAATGAAAACGTGATTTTAAACTGAGGTAAATGAAAAAATTATTTTAAAGATGAATTGTTTATTTAATAGTCTTAAATCACTTAAAAAGAACTATAAATACATTTTCCTTCTTTAACTTTTTGAAATACTTTTTAAAGACAAAAATAAAAATAAAATTTAAAGTTTTAAAACAGAGAATACCTAAAAATATCTTCAAAATGGTTTGTCTGTAAAAAAAAATCGAATTCGAAAATTAGCTAGAACAAACTAAATCTTCAAAATGTTTAATTCTTATTTGCAAAGACGGTAGAGTTGAAACAAAATCAAAGTTCGAAATTTTAATTTGATGAAAAAAAATTAAGAGATGTTAAATACTGTTTTATCTCTCGAAAATATATTACTATGTTGATGGTTTTTCTCCCTTTGTTTTTAACATTGTTGCCAAGAATTGTGAGAAGCCAGCTAATGTTACGTTTATTACATTTGGCGTTTGAAGGTTGAGTTGAGGTGGGTTGCCTTCAAAACAACCACGTAATCACAGTAGCCCTGTCTAGCAGCTAAAAGCATATATTGTAATGCACGACAAACGTTATTAATTTAATAAAAACAACTATGATGTTTTAAGATTATTGTTTTCTTTTTTTAAATAACGGTATTGTATATTTAGAAATATTAATTTTTAAACAATGATCAAATTATTCCTACAATAAATTTAAAATAAATATTCTTTTTCATTTTCTTTTGTTATTGTAATACCACTTATGTTCTTGTTTATAAGAAAAAAAATTATACATTTTTTTAAAATATAAACAAATTTTAATTACTGTTATTTTATTAAAATACTCTAATTTAATTTATGTCTTACTTTTGTCACACCATCATATACTTTTGTTTTAAAATAGAAAGAATATTAAGAGAATAATAAATTTTAACATATCTAATTAAATTCTTTTAATTATTGCGAAATTAGTTTTTTCTTTTAGTGAATGAGAATGGTGGTATAGTAGCTAACAATAAATATCTCACATTTTAACTATTATATTAGGATAAGATAAGTGGCAGATATTTGAAATGGTGATCTCTCGTCTCAAGATACACAATTTACTTTTAGCATAGGTAAATATTGGACAACTTAAATTGCATTTGAGAGAATTTTAGATGAGAAATGAAAATAGTCAGATGTAGGAATGTTAAGGGGATGGATAAGATACGGGTATTAGTTTCTTTGTACTCTACTTGCTGGATAAATATACGTTTTGTATTCATAGTTATATCTGGGTGGGTATCCGTTATGCGGGTACCAAATATCTTTTTAATATCCACAGGTATTTATAAAAGAAAATTTTAATATTTAATAATATATTTTAACCATAAAATCAAATAAAAATATAATGTATAACATTCATAAATTTTATACAAAGTGTAAATAATTCATTTAAATAGTTTTGAATGACAATTACAAAGAAATGGACATTTTTTAAAATCAATTGATAAAAAATAACTTATTCAAAATCAATTTGTTGATTGCGAAGTTAACTTGGATTATTGAGTTAAGTAATTTGAAAAATGAAAGGAGTAAAATGATAATTTTTTTTTTTTTAAAAATCTCAAAGTTTATCTAATTTCAAACTAACTTTACTCAATTCAACTTAAAAAAAATTAAGCAAGGTTATAAGTTATATATATATATATATATATATATATATATATATATATAAAATTTTTAACATACAATATTATTGAAAGTATTCGTGGTAATATTGTAAAAAAGCAACCATTTTAATTGCAAGCATATAATAGGTATTTATTATATAGTTTAAAAGTACATATAAGTCAATTTTAATAGCATACATTTATATAAAGAGAGATACAAATAGATAGCAAATATTTTTTTTAAGGTAAAGAAAAAGTAAATATTTATCTATGAATTTTATTATAAATTATCAATCCATGCGTGAGTATGAACTAACTATGCAAAAGAGCAGCATAAAAAATATTCCAGCACCATTGCTGATAAAAAAAATATATATTCCACCTTATGTGCGTCTAAGGTTTTCAAGACGTTAACAACGTGTACCGATAAAAGTTAAAACAAATCAAATGTATAAATTGTTTTTTAAAAGTGATGACTTAAATAATCAAGTGGATTTCAAAAATTTTTAACTTAATAAATTTAGAGTATACATACATACTCAAATTTTCTTATCATTTTGACGTTTGCATCAATATTAATTAATTTAATTAAATTTTAATACTATAGACTTTAAGATAATTTTAGTGCATTAAAAATTTTATTTGATTGCTTTTTCTCACTGTGCCATTATCTAACAAAATTTTCATGAATTATATAGTTTTAATAGGTGAAAATCTCAAATCTCAATAAAATAATTGTTCAATTTTATTAGATAAGAATGCATAAAAATATTTGATTTTTTTTTTTTTGAAAGTGTTTGGTGTGTCAACAAGATTTCTAATATACACTCTTTTTTGGTTTGTTGTAAAACCCTATTAATTTCAAATTGGATTTGGGATAATTGGACCATGAATTTCATAACAAATCTTTCGATCTATAATGGATTCCTTATGATCAACAGTTATAGATAAATTGTCAAAACATGTCTGCTCTCTCTCAAAAAAAAATAGTTTGCTTACAAATAGGTGGTTGAGTTTTATCAAATCAGTAACTAAATTACACGATTTTCTTAAAAGTAAAATAATTTTTTGATAATTAAATTTTAATAAATTTTTTTTTATAACTTGAGATAACATTTTTAAGTGACTTTTTATTTCTTTATTTTTATTTTTTATATTCTAAAATAACTTAAAAAATGACATTTCAGATTATAAGAAAAAATTATTAAAATTTAATTGTCAAGATATTATTGTCCTTTCTAAAATTATATTTTTGAAAAAAAATATGAATTTTATATGTCATTTATGGCAACATCTTTAAATTTCAATCAGACAACATTGGAATATCAACATATAACTTATCACTTTCAAATTAATGGACAATCAGATAATTTGAATAGTTATATGTTTTGGAATCATCGGTAGTTGTATGTTCCAATTTTGACCGTCAAATTGAATTAAATATTGCCATATAAAAAATAGTTGTAATTTTGAAAAGAATAAAAAATTATAACTCAGGAACAACCAATAAATTCTCAGGAACTATAACAGGAGAGATCGAACAAATTACAAGTTTCATGGGAAGATTGTTGTACATGGTCAATGCATTTTTCAACTTTAACCTTAAACATAAGGTTGATATTAATTGTGAGATATTCTTACGTATAGAAATGATAAGTGGGTAAATGTAGAATATGATATGAAAGTAAAGAATAAGACATCATCAACCAGAAATGTGGTTCTTCCTCCTAAAGTTGGTGTTTGTAATTTTCCTTTCTCTGTACTGCTAGTTCCCATGTACCCACTCTCCATTGTTATATCAATAATACTTACAAAGAAGAACTTACAGTTTCTATATATTCTTTCACACTACACGTACGGACGCTCACACAAACATTTTCCATGCGAGCCATGATAGCCATGACATCCAAATACTATCGTTTTCTGCCACCAACCACAATTTTCACCATGTGGACACCATCATTTCTCCACCAACATTTAATTTATTTTATAACAGCTACTATATTAATTTCAAAACTGTTTCCAGGATCTTTAACTATGTTCTATATGACGATATCATTTTGGTATAATTAGTAATTTGCTCATCTAATTCCTTGGTTTGGTTCATTTTAGTCCTACATTATTATTTGATTTAATTTAGTCCTTTAATTTTCTAAAAAGTTCAATTTGGTCATTAATTGTTTAAAAATGTTCATTTTTTAAAATATTTTCAATTTAGTCCTTTTATTTAAAATTTTGATTCATTTTAGTTCTCTCATATTTTATTCTTCTCTCCAATTTGAGACCAAATTAGTTTTTAAGCTTAATTACAACTTATATATATATATATATATATATATATATATATATAAATAAATAATTTGTTATAATGTATACATCAAATCACTCAACTTAAATACTCAAATTATTTTATTTTAAATTGTCCACCTAAATACTTATTTTTTTTACATTTAGATGGAGTGATTTAATGTATAAATTCTAATTTTTTTTAACATGTATATATAAGTTATATTTAAGTTTAATTACCAATTTGGTCTCAAATTGGAGAGGACAAAAATGAATTGCTTTAAGGAGACTAAATTAAATCAAAATTTTAAATAGAAGGACTAAATTGAATATTTTTTTTTTTTCAAAATTGAACATATTTAAACAAGTGGAGAACCAAATTGAACATTTAAAAAAAAACAGCAGGGCTAAATTGAACCCAAAAATAATAGAAGGACCAGAATAAACCTAAGCAACAAATTAAAGAACTAAATCACTAATTATACCTATCATTTTATATGATAAGAAAATTATAACATGATTGAAAGTCTTTACATATATACATATATCTCAAGTTTGAGATTAGATTAATAATAATATAATACCAAATGACACAATAGACTTAACAAACAACAAATATTATTAGAATAGATTTCAAATAATTATGATATTATTTTAAAAGTGGATTTAAAACAACTTAAACTCTATAAAATTGTCTTATAAAATGGGGTTTGTACTATTTATATATTATAACAATGTCTTATATATAGGGAATGTGAAATTACAAAAATTGAGATTTTTTTTTTTTGAAGTTCCTAACATGGTGGTTTACTAAGTAAAATTTATCACTTTAAATAGGTAAGTTTTCAATAAATATTTTAAGAAATTAAAATAATTTGTGTAATTTAAAACTATTTTATATATATTAAAATTTTGATCTTGGAAAAATAGAACGAAATATTTTTAACAAATTAGTTTATATATAACATAAATTTAATTTAAAAATATATATTTCACTTTTTTTTTCACATTTTGTTCTTCTAAAGTGTTAATGAAAAAACCATCAAAAGTATCACTAATTTTAATGGTTAATGAAAGTTATGTTGACACCGAATGATATGCTTTTTTTGACAAATGGATTTTTAACGGCATTCTATATATTTAGCCAGGCACAGATCTTAGAAGGGGTGGTGGGAGGGGGCATGTCTCCAATTGTTTTTAATTTTTAAAATTATTATTAACATTTTTCAATTTTTTAAATTTTTTATATTATATATATAGTATATATTGAAAATTGATAAAAATTAAATTAGATATCCTTATATGTTTTTTTTATAAAACACGATAATAAATAACAAAACATAAAATCAAATATAATAAAGATTAAAAATATTTAATGATATATTTTTTATTTTCTTTTTAATTTTTCACGATTTGTATTATTTTTTTATTGTTATATGTTTTCTATTTTTGTTTCTAGGTTATAAAGAAAAAAGGAAAGTTAGAGATACACCAATTATTTTTGCTTTATTTTTTATTTGTTTTCCTTCGTTCTTGAAAAAGAAAACTCTTTGTTGTTTCACTTGATACTTAAATATTAATTTAGTAGTTAACATTATTTTTTTATCTCATAAGCTTTGTGTATATTCATTTTGTATGGATATAGGAAAAAAATAATATATTATGTGTTTTTTCATAATTGGTTTTCAGGTTTTTAATAGTGTTTGATTATCATATTTTTTTTCTTAGTAATTATGTCTCAATTTTTTGTTAAATTATGATAAATTATTTTTTTGTCTTAAACTTAAAAAAAGGTATATTGATAAAAAGATGATTAGTTTAACCATTCAAATTTAAAGAATTTATCAACCATTATTAAATTATGTTTGGCAAGAACAAACCAATTAAAGACATTTTAGTTGATTGATCGTCTAATCTATCTTATTTTAACTCTTTATGTATCATTTTTTACTATAAAGATTATCAAAACAAAATTGCGAAATAAAATAAAAGATGAATTTCTTGCTGATAATATGATTATTTACATTAAAAAAGAATATCCAAAAACTTTAATTCTGATTTAATTATTGATGAATTAAAAAAAATTAGTATATATTATTTTTACTTCCCAAAATTATTGGAAAGATCCAATTTAGAATATCACCGCTAAATGAATTTTGTAATAACAATTTTCTTTAACAGAAAGTAAGACTAAGTTATCACTAATAAAATGAGCATAATATATATATATATATATATATATATATATATATATATATATATATATATATATATATATATATATATATATATATATATATAT
>Ga0214543_1002481_pt1 | contig 36259 bp, 14 predicted proteins | sample CNSS2metaG_FD_160094 | JGI IMG/M metagenome (GOLD analysis project Ga0214543, IMG submission 160094) | Root nodule microbial communities from cowpea collected in UCLA plant growth center, Los Angeles, California, USA - CNSS2 | ecosystem: Host-associated > Plants > Roots > Nodule | place: USA... | reverse complement strand
ATATACATATATATATATATATACATATATATATATATATATATATATAGTGTTTATAAGAGCTACTAACCTTTCCTAAAACATTAACACAAGGATAATGATTTGTATGCAAGCTTCAAGGAAGCTCAAAGTGACAATAATAAAATACTTCGAAAAGTCAGAAATAGCTTATTGGTAAATAATTTTGTTTCTTTATTACTCTTGTATGAAGTACCACCTATCATTTTAAAGTTTTTGCAATAATCCTTTTGCAATATTTTTCAACCATCAGATGATCATTCTTTTATTGTCTAATCATTGTTCTATTGTGAAAAATTTTCAAAACATTTTTAAAAACTCTTTTCAATCCTTTTTCTAAAACTAATGTGTTATTTTGGTAACTATTGTTCTACCATAAAAATTTAGTACTAAGAAATATTATTATTCCAAAATTTTCAATATTTAGGTTTAAATGAAATAAAGATTACATGAACTTCATAGACAATAATCAATTGATAAAATATATTTGCATCAGAATCAATATCATTCCATAAGAGCTTATTGACAATATAAAAATATATTTGCATAGAAAATGATGTGGCACTAATTGTAATCATGGGTTAAATCAATAAAGTTATGAAAAAAAAATGTAACTAAGTATATATGTTTCCAATAATGTAACATGAAGCATGTTTTAGCAAACAACATTTTCGATAAACATACTATAAAATAAATATAACTCTTTACCATTTAGGAATTTTACCTGAATAATGCTTGAATTTGAGAAATGTTTCTCTGAATTAGTTTCCTGCATAACATTGTCCCCTATAGGCATTGCATTAATAAAACGATTCATTTTCATTTCTCTTTGACCAAATTTGCTACGAGTCAAATATCTTGCTTGTGAATCCGTCACAATAACTCCCTTTGAGTCAACTACAACAATTGGTGGTCCATTTAGTGGTTCAAGTGTTGAATTCTCATCACTCAAATGGAATATCATTCCAATCTCTCCACAAGAAGCCACCAAGGCTTCTGCTGATATGGAAGTCAACTACAAATATATCATAATTGTAACCTTTTAGTATGCATATAAAAGCCTTTATTATGAAACATATCATGTAATGAAGTGTAATCTAACCACTTTAATCAAGTGTTGCATCGCAGGGCTTGAATCATCACAAATGGAACCATGATTTTGAAAATTTTCTTTCACTTTATTGCAATATTCAAGTAAGGGTGGAGTTAAAATTGTAGAATTGCTATTGATAGGTGTGATTTCACCACTTGTTTGTTCTTGCACAACATTTCCATATCCTGGTAAATAAAAATTATAAAAAGTGTTTGTTATTAACCGTTATATAAATATACATAATTGTTGGGAATAGTCCAAGTGTGAGTCAAAAGTCCCACATTAGATAGAATAGACAAAGTTAAACACTACATAAAAATAAAGACCCATAACATCATTGCCTTAAGGTTTTGGGGTTAAAGTGGTGTCAAAGGTCTTATATGTGTAAGACTAATGTAATATAACCATATAGAACCACAATATCTCAATAACTATAAACCATAAACCACATATATGAAAAAATATAGTGATATCAGAGTCGGTGGTTCGGAGTAACTGGCCACATAACCATAACCATAACCCAAGAAGGGATCACCTAAGTGACTGACAACATAACTATAACTAAAAAGGGATCACTTATACACCTGAAGAGAAATATAACCATAATCCATATATAACAAAAACATACGAAAGAATATATATATATATATAAATAATCCAACAATAATGAATATATTAATTTCATACAAAGAATCATACCTTGTTGTTTGATGTACTCTTCTTCTGGATATGAAGTGAAAAATTGGTTTGTGACTTGCTGAAAAATTGGCACTGTAAAATAGGAGTTATGTGGGCTAAATACTTGTGTTATTGGTTTCTTTATATCTGTTTCTTCTACTTTATTTGTAGATGTCTCTCCCACTTGAGCAATTTTTGATTTGGAAGGAACAATTTTATGTTGCTCAATAACTTGTATATATTTTTCCATCTTATGAACTTTAGACTCAAAATCAGAAGTAATTTCTCTTTTGCTTGCTTTGAAGACTGAAAAAGTAAATTCCAATGCCCGCATATGATGCTCACATTTTATCATGTCATGTGTCTTTGGTTCTGGAGGAAGGGACTGAAACTTTTGTGCAATGAAAAAAAAAATTAATTATAAATTTGAATGAAAGTTTTCAAATTAATTATAAACTTGAAAACATTATCTACCTGCTCATATCTTTTACTCAAACCTTTGTAAAGAATGTTGAGTTTTGTGAAATATTTGCATTTTGCTGTTTGGATCTGCAATAAAAGTGTGTTACTAACATCATCACTTCATAAAGCTTCATCTTTGTTTATAACTATCAATAACAAAAACTAAATTTATAATAGTTGTTAAAAAAAGGATCAAAATACTCACAAGTATGAATATAAATGAACAAAAAGAAATTACCCAAAAAGTTAAAAAAAAAAACAGAAAAGAAAAGCTCATAAAATAATAACAAAGTATAAATTTTTTATTAATTTATGATAAGAACTTTGAGAGAACCACAATAGAAATGTTACTTATTGTAATTGAAGAGTTCAAGGCCTTATAAACTGCATGCTAGCATCTCAAAATCTATTTAACATATTTGTCCAATAAATTTGACATTGATAAGCATAGATTGTAATGTACATTCACAAAAATCCCTTTCAGAAATCAAAACCCAATATTGTATAGTCACCCTTTAGACTTTGATATAAAAATTTCTTATTTAAAATCAATCTCAAATGAATAAATAAATTACAATAAATGTGATTTGTTATTATATAAACTAATATTATTTGTTATAGTAAAAAAAAGAATGATATTGTTAAAATTGGTCAACATAATCATTAAATCATATGATAAAAAAGTTGTTAGAAGGTCATAGGGATGACAAGAAGTTGAGTAGGGTACAGATAGTGTCTATCTGCAACAAAAATTCACCCGTTCCTCGTTTGTTTATCTGTCAAATATCTGTTTAAAAAATATTTGTGGATATTTAAAAACCTTCAAATACACGTGGATATGCATAAATATTTAAAAAAAATATTTCATAAATTTTTAAAATAAAATTTAAATAAAATTACAAACAAAATATAAATTTAAATTTAAATAAATAACATAATTTAAATTTAAATTTAAATTTAATCTAATCTAATAAAATATAAATTAAATTTTATTTTAAATTAAATTTAACTTAATATAACATAACTTACATTTTAATTTTAATTTTTTTAGATAATAAGTATCCGTATATATGAATAATATGATTTTACACCCGACCCATTTATAAACGAATATTACAATACTCATTATCCACTATTCGAAAATAACAAATACCCATTAATACCAACTATTTATCGTAAATTTTATTCGCAAACGACCAACACAAATATTTTTACTATCCTTGTTTAACAAAAGATACAAGGTCAAGATAAACTTTACCACGAGATGCAAAAATTTGAATTTTGTTTGTCTTGGGAAGTCGGTAACATGTGAACTCATACATTCCAATAATCTTTAATACGATATAACAACTTTTTGCAGTAATATGTAAAAATTGTAGTCAATTCAAGAAAAAAGATGTTTAGTACTAAAGTTACTTCAAAACATAACGTAAAATCTACTTACAAGTCTAAATTATTTTATTCAAGTTTATTCAAGATACCTACAAATGAAAGTCTCACCGTACAAAACCTATTATATCCAAAAATTAGTGTTGCATTTTTTGAACTAAATAGCGAATAGCTAAATATAAAAATTATGAAAGCAAAGTATTATGTTTAATGTTACCTTCTGATAAATTTGTTCCTGCCATTCTGCACTTACTTCTTTTTCTCCTCCTAAAACATAAAATCAAAATATATCTGGTTAAATTAATTAATTAATGTTTTTAATATAAATATCTAGTTAAATTAATTCACGTAAACCTTTTTTTTTTTTAAAGGACGAAAATCAATTCTAAAATATTGTACTCACCAAATTCAGCATCTGAACCAAAAACTTGTGAGGACAAAATATTGCATTCCTCACTTTGAAATGGTGGCTTTGTTTTCATCTTTGTTGATATTCTTGTGATGTACTCAGCCTACAAATATATAAATGAGTAAAATATTGATTTTTTTTACAATAAAGTGTTTATAATACTATGATTTTAATGAGATAAAAAAGCAAGTAATTATAAAAAGAAAAATGGACACAAAATAAAAACATGTAAACTAAATTAAGATACCTCATCTTTGGCAGTATCGAAAACCTCTTCTTCAAATCTTTCTACAGATTTCAAAAACTTAGGTACGTTTTGCGTCCATGATGAGAGAGGATCTCGTTTGAGAAAATGTTCAGCACTGTGAAAAATCAATATTTCATGTAATTAGATTCAAATGAAGTTTACAAGATAAAACATAACTAGATACTTATCATATTCTCTAATGTAATTATTTTTTATTAATTAAATATTTATATAATGATTTAAGTTTAGTGGATGATTGAGGAACACTTAATACAAGAATTGTCAGGTTTTTACAGAGGAGGTTTCACTGGGGAGAACAACATCAATGAGATCTGAGTCTAACTACATAAGACACTAACACCACTCTCAACCCAAAACCTTAAGTCAATGGGTTTATGGGTCTGGATTCTTATATAATGCTCTACTTTCTCATTTCTGATCAATGTAGAACTTAGACTCACACTTGGATTCCTAACAAGAATGTCATAAACAATAAACTTGCTAACAGTACTCACAATTGATAATTATCATCAACAATTATCAATATTTTGTAAGTAAATTCTTCTCACATTTTCTTTACCATCATGTTACGACGGTCTTTAGATTTCCATCCATTTACTTCAATAGTGGTTACATTTGAAATAAGTCTCCTTTTGTTTGTGTCCATTTTGCATGTGAAGATACTCAATATTTACCTGAACAATTCATAAAGAAAGTGTAAGGTATATATATAAATATATTCATATATGAAGAATAAAGGGAAAACTATAATTTGACACTTTTCTTCAATTTCATAATTAGAAAAATTAAAAATTTGATTTAGATCTTTAACTCTTACAACCTATGTTGACTCGTTCTATCTAAGCACATGGAATGTCAACCCTAAAAATCTTAAAACATGGAAAATACTAAAATCCTTAGCACTAGAAAAAAAATAATATAAACATATTTTCAATCACTTGAAACATGCTAATTTTCCCCAAATTAAGCACCAAAGAACAAAGAATAAAAGAAAATTCATACATGAAGAAACCCACTACAAACATAAACCCATAATCACTCCCAAAATGTTGAAAAAAAAGAGGGGAAATAACATGCTTGAAAAGAAAAAGAAACACAAAAATATTGATACCTATGTTCTACTTCTCCAACCAAGTATATTAGCTTTGTAAAATGTACAAGTCTTTATATTGTGTATAAAGATGGCACAATACGCGTCATGCAATGTTATTTAATTAGAGACGTTATTTTGCAGACTTAATAAATAAGTTTAAACATAAATGTGTAACGTCTCAATATAATTAAATTAAGGTTGTTGTCTTTTTTTGTCATTAAGAAAAAATATTTATTAAGTTAATTAAACTATAATTTTAAAAATTAGATTAAATGAATGCATCATAATGAAAAATTAATGAATTAGCCAACTATCTGGTTCAAATAAACCTCAAAACCGAATCATGGAAAATATTCACAAAAAACTAGAAAAGAGATAAAGGAAAATGTTGAAAAATTAATAAAAATCGACAAAGTGTTGTTCACAATCGGCAAATAAAAAATTTAATAAAAATGCCATTTTCGGATTTTAGCTTCTTCAAAAATTAATTAAAAAAAATAAATGAATCAAATTAAAACTGACCCATTAATTAGTGACATGTATCAATTCAGGAAAAATTTAACCTATTTAATATATGCTATATTGTTTCATTAATTTTATTGTGTTTAAATAATACTATATTATAAAATGTGATTAATTATGAGGAATCGATTATGGTATGAAATTTAGTAGTTACTCCATTTATGTTATTGAGTTGGTAAAGTATTGTGACTATTAACTTAATGTATTTTATGAGATATTTATATTCTAGTTATAGTTTAATATATATATATATATATATATATATATATATGTGAGTTTTTAAAAAAAATCTTATAATTGAATTAAGAGATAATATTTTTTTTAATATACTTCAATTTGGCTACACTTTTTTTTTTTTGTTTCAACTATGTATAATGCATCGAATATATGTGATGGAAATTGGAAATGACACTGAAAACTTTGATTCGGTAACTTTAAAATACAGCAACAATGAATTGAATGTTCTATACACAATTAAGGGAAGAAGGCACCAAATCAAATTATTAGAAAGAAAATATTTATAGTGAATTTTGTAAAGCCTAAAAAGGAAAACGAATAAAGGAAAAAAAATTGTATTTATTGACTTAACCAAAAGTATAGAAAGGGTATTAACAAGTAAAGGAAAACGTTGGAAAAGTAAAATATTAATGCAAGAAAGAAAAACATGAAATGATACAAATAAAATATATCTATATAAATATGTAAAGGGATTCTTCTATCATGTTACACACATTTTATATCTCTATTTTATTTTTAATTATACTTTGAAATTTAAAATAATTTATGATAATATATAAAAAGATACCTTACTGATCCGATGATCTCTGAGCGGGAAAAGTCCACAAACAAGGATCCTCACGTTCAAATTAGTGAAGAGTATTTTGTAAATATGAGAGTAAAGAATGAGTATTGAATTAGACTATCATGTGTGATTAAGGGTATATATAAGTTTTACTAGGCCGCTTAGTATAATAACAAATAAGACATACTCAAGATATAACAATATATTAATATATATAATTACTCGATTCAATTTATTATAACTTGAATTTTGTTTATATTATCATAAATATCATCTTTTTTTTAGTTTAAGGGTGTTAATTTTTCATATATATCTCACATTTGGATCTCATGCTTATTAAGCCGTTTTTAGACCTAACAATAATAATATATTTTGGATAGGGTATGTACAATACATATATAATATTATAATTTTACTGTTAATAATATTTTAAAATTAAAAAATAAAAATAAACTACTAAAATACTAAAATTGATTATCATAGTCATTCATTGTATTTTTTTTTATAATTATCATTTCTTATAATACATTGAGGCACAAGTTTTATATATATATATATATATATATATATATATATATATATATATATATATATATTCATAATATAAACAATTTTAGTTATCAATTTAAAAGTCAATTATATTTTTTTATTCATAATAGAAATATATAAATCACTACAAGAAAATTCATAAATAATTACCAATTTTATTATAGACCAATTTCTTTGGTATTAACAACTTTGGTAGCTAATGTTAGTAACCAATTTAGATACCAATTAATAATAGAAACTATTTTAATACCAATTTAAAAATCAATTATAATTTTTTATTCATAATAAAAACTATTTTAGTTACCACTAATTTTTAGTTTATAAATTGTTATTATATTGTATAAATTGGGTTATACATCATTAATTAATAAATTAATAAATAAATGTACACACAAATTTTGAGTTAAGACAAGGTTTAATTAGTCAGATGGTATCTATGTGTTAGTTTGGTACCCATTTTTAAAAATGTGTCAATTGAGTACCAATTTCTGAAAAGATGACTCAATTAGGTCATTTTCAGCCAGAAATTATTAATATCATTAACAGTATTGATATTTAAAATGACTTACAAAATTGAGTATTGATATTTATATTAAAATTTAGTGATAAAAGTCATGAATTACGTTAACAACTTTAGTATTTTTTGTCTGAAAGGGATTGGTTAAGACACTTTTTCAAAAATTAAGATTAAATTGACACATTTTTTAAAGCGGGTACCAAACTAACACATCTGAACGAAAGTGGGTATCATTCAACTAATTAAACCTTGAAACAAATAATGATAAATGCTTTTTTTTCCCTCATCTTCTAGTGTGTATGTAATACGGATAATTAAATTATTTCAATTTCTGAAGAGAAAACATTTAATTAAAAGATATAGAATGCAACAAATTAGACTAAAAAATAGTTTAGTTGATTGAGTTTTTTTTAGTTCAATTTAGTTTAGAAAAATTACTTTTTAAATTTAATTAAGTTTTAATATAATTTAGTTTAGTTAATTAAATATTTAGCCAAAAATAAAGAGTCATCTTAACTTGTTCCTTCCTAAAACTATATACTCATTTTTTAACAAATTAATTATCGTACGATGTAATGATCAAATATTGACTAATACTTTCCATTTTTCATTTTTTTTTTAAGTTTCTTACTAAATACACCATATAGAATGAAAACTTGATGGGGATTTCTCTTTTTTTTTCTTTTAATATTTTCTTTTAGGTATAATTATTGATTTGGTAACCCAACTTTTTGGTTAAGTTGAATTTGATATCCATATTTTTGGTTTGTTCAATTTAGTATCCTAATTATCTAAAGAGATTCAATTTGGTCCTCTCCATTAAGTTGAAATTAACATTGTGTCCGTACAGGACACGTGTCAATCCATGAAATTTTTAATATAATTTTTTTTTTTATATTTTTTTTTCAAAAGATTTAAAAATTGCCACATGTAAGTTTAGCATTGTGCCACGTGGCAGCTTACAATCATGACACATGATAATGGTAATAGTTGTTTTCAATTTAGTCCTCTATTTAATTTTTTGGTTCAATTTAGTACCCCAAATATTTAAAACGATACAATTTTGTCATTTCCAATTTGAGACCAAATTAGTAACTAAGTTTTATTATAACTTATATATACATGTTAAAATAATTGTTTTGAATTTATACATCAAATCACTACACCTAAATATTCAAATTATTTTATTTTTTACAGGTGTAAAAAATTTCATGTGTAAAAAATTACAAAGGTTAAAATGTAAAAAATAAAATAATTTAAGTATTTAGGTGAAATAATTTGATGTATATATTAGAAAAAGCTATTGTAACGTGTATATATAAGTTGTAATTAAGCTTATTTACTAATTTGATCTCAAATTAGAGAGGACGAAATCGGATCATTTTAAAAAATTTGAGTACTAAATTAAACCAAAAATTTAAATAGAGGACTAAATTGAAAATAACTATTATCATTGCCACGTGTCATGATTGTAAGCTGTCACATGGTACGATGATAAACTGACACGTGACAGTTCTTAAATTTTTTGAAAAAAAAAATAATTTTTTGAAAAAAAAAATTAAAAATTTTATGGGTTGACACGTGTCCTGTATAGACACGGTGTTAACTCCAACTTAACGGAGATGACCAAATTGAATCTCTTTAGATAATTGGGGTACTAAATTGAACAAACCAAAAGTATGGGTACCAAATTGAACTTAATCAAAAAGTTGGGGTACCAAATCATTAATTATACCTTTCTTTTAATGTACAGGGACTAATTATTTTTAGTTAGTAAAATTTGTTATTAATTAACAATTCTCTTATAGTAAACAAAGAGAGTGTGAGATGACTAAAATGAGGAGAAAGAAGTTCCAAATCACAAATACTATAATTCTTACCATATATTAGTTAATTTAGTATCTTTCAATTGATTTTTTTAACTTAGCTAGATTTGTATGCATGGTAAATATAAAATTTTATATTAGTATAAATTTATTTTATATTTATTTGTTGAGAATTCAAGTATGAATTTAAATCTCACATCAAGTAAATATGAGTGAGAAAGTTGAACACTCATATAAGAAAGAAGACTCATAAATACATTGTTTTACAATTTTGGGTTAAAATTGGTGTCAATCTTTTATGTGAGTTAGGCTAATGTTTCATTGGTATTATGTCTCCTGAGTAAATCCCTCTCAAAAGAACCATCAATGTATCAAAGTTGAAGGTTTGTCTCGAGTTTTATTAACAAATAATGGTTTAGGCATGTGTATCTTATTATGATGACCAACAATACAAATAACCGATACTCGTGGTTTAAGATGCTTCCACCCAGAATACATGAGAAAGTTAAACACCATATAATGAAAAAGATACATCAAGTTATTACCTTAAGGTTTTTGGTTAGTTGTGAGATTAATTCTTAGGTTGTACTATTGTTTTAGTAGTGTTATATTTTTTCGTTAAAAGATTCATCATTATTTATTTAAGTAAAAATTTATGTAACATATATTTAAAATATACTAAAAAAATATGAATTTGTTCATATTTTATTATTTTATTATTATTGTTCAATTTAAAAAAAAAAACATGAATAATTATGATTTTGGGTGTTTGTAAGAACTAAACAACTCTTAATATGTAGAGGTTTCTAGTATGTTTGGACAAAAATTATATGTTAAACATGACTTCAATTTAATAATTAGTTACATTCTGATTATGGAATTTGAAACATTTGAACATTTAGACTCATTAATTAGACCTTACACTTAAAATCATTTTTGGAATATGTTCTTTATGTAAAGATCTTTGACAAATCGGTTCAAAGTTTGTTCATATATATGTTCACTCTTTGCTAGCATAACGAAAAATAATATTTGTAAATAATTTACCAGATTATTTTCTTGTTTATGAAAGATACTTACATTAAATCAAAATTTTAAATAAAAGATCATGGCCATACTCCTGAATGTTTTATATGAATTTTTAATAATCTATAAAAAATGAGATTTATAGCATATGATACTTAATTAGAATCAAGAATATTAATAAATATGTAGAGTAGTAATTGTCTACATATTTACATATCTTCTTATATTTTTTTTTAATTTTTTTTTTAATTTTAATAAAATATATGTTAGAAGAATTTTGTATTTTATAAATACTAATATCCAGTGGAGCATTTCAAAAGTCCTCTATATATCAATATCAATAGTGTTAAATTGATGAAATGTCTTAGATAATTGTTATTTATGGAATGCATTAAAATGATTTTTTTTTCTAAATTAATCTATAATAATATACAAAAATAATTCTCTCTTTTGTGTCCATATTTTAAAATATCAATTTTATCCTTTAAAATATAATTATTTATTAAATTTTCGATATATTTTACTTTATTTATCAACGGTTATTCTTTCATCTTTTTTGATATATTTCACTTTGTTTTTAATAAATATAATTTTATTTTATATATTAACTTAATAACATTATAATATTATTATCTACTAATATAATATCACACATATTTATAAAATACATACACATCCTTCACGCTATCGTTCTTGTGTATATGTTAGTTTATTTGAATTAGTTTACTTGATTGATATCTTTTGATGTGCTACAGTAGTGTATTAACATGAAAACTTAAGATAATACAAATTATAAAGGAAAGAATTTATAAGTTACTAGCCCACACGTGGGGAAATTATAACCCATCTAAGAATTTTTATTTTTATTTTAATGGAATATATTGAAAAGAATTTTATAAATATTATGAACACTAAATTATATGCTAGTGTTTATTTTTGGATATTACGATTTTGTTTTCATTTTTAATTTCTGGTCACTGAGAGTTAGTATTACCCTAAAAAGTGAAACTAATGATTTCATAGTTCATGAAATATGTTTTCGAAATTTTCTCATTTATTTTATAAAAGGATACGTAGTTATTATCCTTTATTTAATATAATGCAAAAAGTAATCCTAATATTTTCAGTTTTCCCTCCTAAAGAACTATATTCAAAACAAATTAATGAATGAGAGTGCAATGACATCTATTTGATCTTGCATTATTTTGTAATTAATAAAAATAACTGTCTTCAATCAGATTCAAACAAATCAAACATTAGTAATTTGATAAGAGTTCATTGAGTTTAGTAGGTTCATATGGCTGAAAGTAGAAAAAAAAAAAAAACTCCATATAAATAATTAAATGAATGCTAATTAAGAGAACAAAAATTAAGTGCGATATTTTAATATTTTCATTCCTTTTTAAAATCTTCTTTGAATGAATTAAGAAATATAATATATTTATTTCTTATTTTAATAAAATAGTTATAGAATTTATTATTTGACTTCTCTTTAAATATATAAGTTATTTACGGATCTGAAAATATATAGAATATATAAAAAGACACATAAAGATATAATTTATACCAATATATAAAGAAAATACATCATTTGATAACTTCTTTTGGTATCATTTTTTAATTGGAAATTTTTACCATTAATAAATAAAGAATAACTTATATATTTATTTACTAAAATAAGTTATTGAATAAATTTTATTTTATTTAAAATAATTAAATATATTTTTCAAGAATAATGTCTACATAATTTTTGAATACTATTTTTATAAAATTATATATATTTTAGATCATATTATTTTTTGTGCTTTAATGAATTAATCATAAAAGTAATAACATTACATATTTTTCATGTAATGAAAATGTAAATACATATACATTTTGCACATGTGATTTCTCTGGTAAATAAACAAAATAATTAATGTAATATTGAACTTTAAAAACTACAGAGTGACAATATGTCCAAAAATCTGACAATGGAAAATAAATAATTGTTTAAAATTGTATAGTTTATCAAATATATCTATGAATACCCATTGCCTACGTGTAAAAGTATATGTAAAATTAGTAGATTAGTGTCTAGTAATGTTGTTCAGATAGCATATATATATATATATATATATATATACTCATGATTTTTTCTAATTTTTATAACAAATAATATTTACATGATAAATACGAATATTGTTCGATTAATTAAGAGATATTACATAAAATATGTCACAATACAGTTCTAATCTATAATAATATATAAAGAGAATTTCCTCTTTTATATCTACATTTCAAAATACCAATCTTACCCTTTAAAATATAATTATTTATTAAACTTTTAAAAATTGACTGTTATTTTTACAAACTTTTTATAAGATGTCTATCTCTACTTCTTCTCTTCTTCTTTATTTATCAACGGTTATTCTTTCATCTTTTCTGATATATTTCACTTTATTTTTAACTTAATAACATTACAATAATATCATTTACTAATATAATATCACACATATTAAAAAAATACGTACACGCACACACGATAGTGCTTGTGTTTAAGGGACTAAAAGAAGAGTAGAAATTAACACTAATTATTTTGCTTCTCATCCAACTCCCATTTTGAATTATTGACCTTATTACTTCGATCTTTTCCTTTCTTAACCATAATCACATGTCCAAATGGCAAATTAAATTTTCATAAATCAAGAGTATTTGGTCTTTTTAATAATTATCAAAAGTCATTGTGGAAAATCACAAACTCATAACTAATGAGTCAATAAACTAATATATCACACCACCCTCCACAAATTAAAAATAAAAATGAAAAAAAAAACTCGAAAATTCTTAAAAATATGTATAATTTGACACTAAAACATCACAGTACTCAGACAATTAAAATAAAAGAGTAACTACCCTTCAAACAGCAACTTAATAATTACTCACATTAAAACAAGATCAAAACTAAAGTTTAAGCGACAAATCGATTTCATCAGAAGAACTAGGATTTGAAGTTCCTTCTTTCTTGGTGTGATCATCATCATTATCCTTTACATGATTCAATGGAGTCAAATTTGGTTTGGCAGTAACATTTGCAGAAGATTCTGCAAGGAATGGAATACTGTGTCTGGTAGTACCATGATCATGTTGTGCCCTAAAAGTTGTGTCACTCCCCATAATCCTAATTCCAGCATTTGCTTGCAAACCAACAACAGCAGAAGAAGAAGAACAAGAAGAAGAGTTCATCATCTCTTGTCTCAACAACCCTTGACCAAACCTTAAACCTAGTGAAGAAGATGAAGGATACATAGGTTTGTGAATCATTGACTCCATTCGAATCCCAAGTGTCCTATTGTAAGATCCATAGAAAGAGTGTGTCGGATTATAAGGGTAATAGGGAAAATTAGGGTTCCCAAAAGCACCACCATCAATCCCTTGTCTACGTTTTGCTAGGGCACGTTCTTGTTTATGAGCGTTCTGGTGTCCTCCCAAAGCTTGTGAAGAAGAAAACTCTTTCTGACAGAAGTTACAGGAAAAGGTCTTATTAGTCTCTAACGATGGCTTCTCATCTTTGTTGCGTTCATCTCTTCCTTGAGTGTGATTTGCCCTAGAAGACGAACCCTTGGCATTGAAAAAATCCAATTCCACTTTTGACCCACAAAGTGTTTGATCATTGGAAAACTTAACAAAATCTAACACCATGTGGGTTTTGGAATTGGAAACCTTATTACTTTCTTCAAATTTGATACCTTTCTCCTTCATTGTTGTCACCTCATGATGCTTCTTCCCTTCTTCAACACTAGGTTTATGGAAAATGTCTTGTGAGGTGCTTGAGGCTTCAGATGAATAATCTTCCAAATCATGTGAAGATGCCATAGGAAAAGAAATATTCACTCTTTTCAATCTTTTGAATTTGTGGAAGTGATTGAATAGAGAATGGTTATTTATTCAAACATATATGTGTTAATGCAAATATCTTTAATGAATAAGGAATGAGATCTCATGAGTTTTGCAGTTACTATTTAGCATAAAAAGTTTGAAGAGGTTTGAACAAGTTTTTGAGTAATTTGTGCATGATCTTTGCACTCAGAAAATTCCTAAATTGGATTTAACTGCACCTTGTAGTGTGTTATTTACTCAAGTAGTTTAAATCAGGATATAATTGACATGTGGTTAATTGTTGAAATAGCTTCTGTGTAGTTCAAATTTTAAGTCAAACCAAATTGCAAATTACTTGTTAAAGTATAAAATTACTTGGGAAGTTTCCATTTAGAAAGATGAATATATATGGAAGAAATTTTGGGATATAATTTTGGCTTAATGATTTTAATTACACAGTCTAATATGTGAATAATTACTTAAATAGTTAAAATCTTTTAGGGGCAAGAATGTGGCTAATTACTCAAATAATATATCATCTCTACTTCTATGTACTTCAAATTTGATGTCAAAGCAAAAATGGAAACTTTGAAATTACTTGTTGAATTAAAATTACTTGGACATTCAAAAAAGCTTCTTTGGTGGAGAAATTAATGGAAGTAATTTTGTGATGTAATTTTAGCTTCATTAATGCTTGATATTGTCATAAACAAAATCCCTTGATTTTTTCCTAGCAAATTTATAAATTTCAAATATTTTTTAACCCCTAATTTACATAATTAATTTGAATGATTACCTAAGCCATATATTAAACTAGTAAATAACATATTATACCACTAATTCTTTTAATAAAGTTGCATCTTTTTGTTTTAGTTTCAGTTAAACCACAACTTCATAACATGTTCTAATAATTACTTAGGTTTTAGTTTCAAGACTTAACCAATTTTTCTTTTTTTTTTAAATCAGTAAAATTCATGTCATATTTGTGAAACTCATCTTTCATCAAGGACTAATGAACAAAATTTCAATGGTCCTAATTTGTAGATTTTAGTTCCCATGACTCACACACATTCATATTTTAATTACAATAATATTCTTGTCATTGTGGAAGTTGATTTTCAAGTAAGGACCTGTGACAATTTGAGTGGTCTAATTTGTAAATAATGTTTTATAATTTCAATAACATTTGTCGATGTTCATTTTGTATGAACGACACAGTTTTGTAACATTAAGGAATGAGATAGTAGAAATGTGTAAAATTTTTTTAGTTAAATTTTATACACAATCATGCACATGTTTTTTTTTATTATATGTTATTAACATAAATAATATATATATATATATATATATATATATATATATTTTACGATAAAAATGGATTTCATATGATCATATACAAGTTTGTATATACATGGTAAGTTTTATTTTTATAATTATTATTTTAAATATTATATTACCAAATATTAATTCATAGTGTACTTTAACATTGATGGTTATCATTAAAAAAATGTATAACTATAATTATGACATTTTTAAGAATATATTCACTACGTTATCAATTTATAATAATAACATTGATTTGAGTTAGACAAATCTATAATTATGAATATTACGCTATTAAATAATGAATATTTTAAAGATAAAAATTATAACATTTAAAAATATATCTTATTATTTTTTACAATTTATTATAAATTTAAAAATATATTTTATTATTTTTTATAATTTTTTATAATAATGATAGTTTTTGGTTGAGTTAATTTAGAGAATAATTTATGTAATTGGTGAATTTATAAAAAAATTTAGAGTAAAATAAGTTGTTTAGATAATAATATTGAAAGAAGATTGAAATTTTGGAATATTTAAAAAGTATTTCAAATAATTAAAATAATAAAATTTTAAAATTCGATAAAAAGTTACAATTCGACTATTATATATATTGAAAAAATAAAATTGTTAAATATTATTTAAATATTTAAAATTTACTTGTAAAGTTTAATTTTGAAATGAATGTTTCCAAAATGAAATTTTATGTTAGAAAAAGAATTAATTACTTTATCTAAACCAAAAAATAAAAATGTAAGATAATTACTTTATTCAAATAAAACATTTACAAAATAAAAATAATTCATTACAAACAATTTAAATGTCATGTATTTTAATTTACTAAAACTGCATCCAATCATAATGTATAGGATTATAAGATTAATTACTTTAAATAGACGCTAATTATTAAGACAATTCAAAATATTATATTATAAATTTAAATGAGTTAAATATATAGGAATGATTTGATGTGTTAACTATCATTTTATATTATATTAGTTTTGAATTTACATTTACTTACGTCTTGACATTTGTTTGTGTATTTATTAAAAAAATTTAGAGGTTTGAAAAATAAATAATAAATATTTTAAATTTATAATTAAGTTTTAAATATATTTAATGTGAGAAGTAATTTATAGGTTTGTAAAGTCAAGTATAAAACCTTATTTTCCAAACTGGTGCACTTTTTTTTTTTTTTAAATTCTGAATAGAGATAAGTTATGTAAAAATGGAATGACTTCGTCTTGAAGAAGTCGTGCAGAAATGGGACGACTTCAGTTAAGCAGAGCTGAAGTCGTGCCAAATTAAAGAGATTTTAATATATTTGGTAGAAGTTGTTAGAGATTGAAACGACTTTACTTAAGTTAATTACGAGAATAATCAAAGTCGTACTTGAACATACGACTTCAACATGAAAGCAAAGTTTTGCCAAAATGGAACAATTTCATTTACAAAGAAAGTCTTGCCATAATGGCACGACTTTAGTATATTGAGCTATAAGAGAAGTCTTGTCGTAATGACACGACTTCAGTGTGAATTTGTAGCAAAGTCTTTTCATCATGGCAAGACTTCAGATGAATCATATTATTGTAAAAAAAATTATTTGGTTCTGATAATATTAAATTGAATAAAGAAGTTAAAATTTTATTGTATATAATAAATTATAGAAGAATAAAATAGATATAAAAAATGTAAAGAAAAGAAAAAGTGTTTTTAATAACAAATATGTGAAATCCAATAATTTTTTAGATGCTATATATTAAAATAAAAGTGAACAATAAAGTCGATAAACTGAAGTTACGAAAGTTACATAAAATAAAATTTTACTGTCTATTTAGGCATTTGCTTATGTTATGACCAATACTTATGCAAAAGGAACATTTTTTTGGTTTATTTGGCAGTGACTAGTCCATTTCGTTGTGGATACGAGTTGTAGTTCGTCTTCTTGGTTTTTTGTATCGCATGTGAGGGTCAGACATTAAATTTGGACCAGTAAACGACAACGAAGAAGACCTCCTTGTGACACATGCTCTCATAGATAACTTTCACGTCTTATTATAATGGAAAAAATCATCATGAAATTTAACTAATTAATATCATTAAAAAATATTTAATTTTTATTCTGCCCAACTGAAGTCATCCGAATATGATATGACTTTTGCATTACCAATATAATACTGAAGTCTCTCTAATATGACACGACTTCTTCATTAAAAATTTAACACTGAAGTATTCCCATATTGACACGACTTTGCTTAGATAGTTAATTAAAGTCGTCTCAATTTGGCACAACTTCTTAACAACAAGGAAGTCTTTCCATGCTGACACGACTTCAGATCATTTTAATTAAAGTTGTCTTATAATGACACGACTTCTTCATTGTGAAATCATGCCATTTTGGCACGACTTACCCTTCGCTGAAATTTTTAAAATTTCTGCATCTCTTTGGTAATTACAAAAAGTAAATTGCACCTTTATGGGGAAAAAACCTTCTTTGTAATGTTATTTTCCATTAAGTTATAAAGATTGAAGACTTAAGAGTAAGTTTATACCGACTAATTTTAAATATAATTTTTACTGGGTTGTATGTATTTAAGTACTCACATATTTCAAACTACTCAAATTTGATGTTAGAGTACCAAAAATATTGATTCGAAATTACTCATTAAAGTAAAATTATTGGACTCATTAACTATATATTCTGAAATAATTATAACTACTTTGTCCAATATTACTTTTATATTAAAAAGATTACATGTTGATTAAAAATATAATCGAATTAATTAATCTAGATAAGTAAGGGTAACCATGTCTTCACAATTTTTTAAAGATTTATTTAGCTCAATTAAAATTAAAAAGTTATTACTATAGTTGAAATAATAAACTTAAGTAAAGGTGTCTTGAACTAATTAATATATTCACCAACTTCAATGACCCTAAGGTTTAGGTTTAATGTTTAAAGAAGGGTGTACCAATAGTTAGGTTGTGAAAGGTGTCGTGTAACCAACTCATTATTTTGTACTATGTTGTCTTATGGAAAACATCAAACATAAGTATGATAATTGGATGTAGAATCATAAATATTTTTACACTAACTATTTTTAGCATATCACAATGATGTTTCAAACATTGAATAACTATAAAGCCTATAATGATAATAAATTAGTATAAATTTGTAACATTCTTTAAAATATATTGTTATTAAAAAAAATATTAACATGTTTGTTTTCTATATTTATAATAATGATTTATTATTTTTTATTTAATGTAGTTCTAAAAAAAAGAAAATAAATATATGAAAAGAATTAATGATTATATTAGATACGTCAATTCATCATCTTTTAAGTAACAATAAATTAATAAAAAAAATCTCAATAAACTAAAAAAAAAACATAAAGGACCACTTTAAATTATATAAAAAAAAAATCGAATCGTTTTCAAAAAAAATCTTTAACAACCCATGTTGTTTTGCATCATAATTTTTGTTGTCAGGTGTTGTGCAACGATTGATCCGTCGCAAGCGTTCCCTCACAGCTGTGTGACGTTGCAGGTTCCTTCTATCGTCATCACAAATTGTTTCACTGTTTTCGTTTCCTTCGTCAAACTCGTACGGACGAGTATTCCGCTGAATCAATACCTCGTTGGTTTCAGAGACAGCCACCTTCGGATCTGAGACGAGCGAGACCAGAACGTTTCGCTTCCTTTGATTTTGTCTTCCGCTTCGTACTTTCCTATTCTCAGCTTCCACATTTTCTTCTTCTTCGCATTCTTTTTGTTGGGAGTTTCGTTCCTCTGCGTCTGACCAGTGATTCGCTACAATGAGGAAGAAGCTCGACACCCGTTTCCCCGCTGTAAGTAAAAATTCGTTTTTTAGCTATCAAAGTTTATTCTTTGCGTGTAACTCTACTGTTTGGGGTCTCGGAAAACTGTGGAAAGTGAAAGGAATGTTTTTTCGACTTTCATTGAGTGTTTCTCATTTGGGTTTATGGTTATTGGGAGTTTCTGGAACGGGGGAAGGGGGTTGAATTAATTGGGTAAACTGTAATTCAGTGTAATTTCTGGGAATTTCTTTGTTTGTAGTTGATAATTGGATTTTGTAATTAGTACTCTTCGAGTTGGAGTTTTGGGGTATGTGGCGGAGTTTAATACTTGGAGGAAGAGTTGTGCCAAGTTTAATTTCTAGGAAGTTGTTTGTTTGTGGTTGGTAATTTAGTATACTTTGAGTTGGAGTTCTGGGCATGTGGTCGTGTTTAATACTAGGAGGGAGAGTTTTGTCGATTGTAATACTCCTACACGACTTGAGCAGAATTGTCTCTTGTGGAGAATGCCTGTGGCGGCGTACTAAAACTAGGTTTATAGTTATTAGGGTGATTTAGAGATTTGTAATGCTAATTTTGGGTGCTTGGCGTAGTTTGGGTTATGTGAGTTTAGTTAGTGATGGATGCGTGAGTTGAGACTGTTGTGGAGATTTATGATGATAAGTTCATTTCATGTGTTGTGGGTTTGGATTTGATGGTTGTAATGAATTGTTCTTATGAAGCTGAAATTTACTACCTTTTTTTGTGAATCTGTGATGGAATGGGTTTAGAAATATGATAGTTTCTTTGATGATTTTGCTGAAGCAAAGATATTGGAATTATATAGACTGTAAAGTATATTTGTACACATGTACAGGAACATGATTTTTTTCTTCAAGTTTATACTCTATTTATAGGTTAATGATAGTCCTTGGATATGTTCTTTATAATCATAACGACTTGAAGTGCTCTGGGAGATTTATCTAAATGGTTATGCCTTTTATTGTTTTCTGCTACCATGTATTTGCTGTTTTATGTATCAATTCTCAGATTAGGTGACGAGTACATCATAGCAACATGGTACTTTGACCTTCCCTTGCTTCTTGTCCTTACATGATTTTCCTCGCTTCTTGTACCCTTTATTTTGTTAGGTAGCTGACAGAGATTCCAATCTCCATATCACAAAATTTGAAGCATGCAGAAGGGGAAGGGGATGGGGTGGGAATTAGACTCTATGTGATAGGAACTAAGTTTTCAGTTGAACCATAATTCTCTTAACAAATTGGAGTGTTATTCAGATTCAATTCTTCCACTTTTCTGTTCCATTATTTAATTTAAGGAAAGAGATATTTTGAAAGAATGCTTTATCTGATGGGAACTATAATTTTCAGGCTCGGATAAAGAAGATAATGCAAGCAGATGAGGATGTCGGAAAGATAGCATTGGCAGTTCCTGTTTTAGTATGTAAGTTGTTTTTACATACTACCTAGTCAGTACCTTGCTACAGCTTCGTCATTTTCCTCATTGTTGATGTCACTCTTGGCTTTTTTACAGCTAAAGCTCTGGAGTTATTCTTGCAAGATCTCTGTGACCGCACTTATGAAATAACTCTTCAGAGAGGAGCAAAAACCATGAATGCATTGCATTTGTAAGTCATTGAATGTTTTTGTTTAAAGTTGCTTCTACTTCAATGAACCTTTTGGACGGAAGTGTGTTATTTGTGGGCATTTTACCCTGTGCTGAAATTTATGTTAAACGCCTAAGGTAGCAATTCCTAGTTCTTATCACTTGGTTAAAGATGGTCAAGTTCCATTTTACGTATGATAAAATCATACTATATGTTCATATATCTCTTAACTCATTTCATGTGATAATTTATTGATTTTGATAACTCCATTGAATCTGCTTTTTGGTTGGAAAAAGTCAATTAACTCGATCCTTTTTCTTTCCAGTTTCTCCATCAGAATTACATCTTGAGTATATAGCAAGTCTAGTCTAACCAGTGGAAAATGTAAATTGCAGGAAACATTGTGTACAAAGCTATAACGTCTTCGACTTTCTGAGAGACATTGTCAGCAGGGTTCCTGACTATGGGCATGGACATGGCCATTCCGAGGCCGGAGCCGATGACCGTGCCCTTTCAAAGAGAAGGTTTGAAGTTCAGTAACCGTTACTTTTTCCTTATAGTGTCTGATTTAAGTTAAATCATTTAACCATCCATATTAGCAATTGATACATTTAAGAATGCTATACCTATCAGGAAAGCTGCTGGTGTTGAGGGCAATGAGAGTGATGAAGAGGCCAAGAGGAGTAAGATGGTAATTGCATTTTCATGAAAATCCATGATAATATATACATAATTATATTTCTCAAATAATGGTAAAGTGTCACACACACCGACAATGGCGCAAAATTCGTTACATTTATACTGTCTCATAACTCCTTGCAGGAAATGACTTTTGTTAATTCTGCCATTGAATTATATGTAGCTACCATGTTGAAGTTCCACTTCATTCTAAATCTTTTTAATGTTTAAAGCAAAAGCATGTGTTATCAAGTGGATACTTTTGTTTTGCTTTGTTTTTAGAGTAACATTTTTCATTAGAAGTTGTTGTTGTTAGGAAGGGAAATTGTCTTGTGTGTAAAACGGCCTAATCTTAGACTCTATTGTTTTGGCCAATAACATTTTTTGTGTTCATCACAGCGCGAGTTGGGCCACGCCGGCACTCCTGGTAGAGGAAGAGGCCGAGGAAGAGGAAGAGGCCGTGGCCGAGGGGCTCGACCGGTTGAAAGAGACATCAGTGATCAGCAGGTTGAATCTGAGCCTTGCTCCTCTATTCAACAAATTAGCAATGATATTCCTAACACAAGTCTGCCAATAGATAATGGTGTGCAATCCAAGGAGGATTCAAAGGAGACTTCTGCAGTTCATGAGGAAAGTGCTCAATCTTTCCGTAACATTGATCTGAATGCTAACATAAACGAAAATGAAGACAAAAATGCTGGTGCAGCTGTTGAAGCTTCATTGCCTGAGCCTTCTGACATGGACATTAAACATGAAGTTCCAGGTTGGTCCCTATCCGATGTCGACAAGATGGCCATTGACACTATGCAATTGGCAACCCTTGGAAGTAGACTAGAAGAGGATGATGAAGATTATGATGAGGAAGGGTGAATAACATGCACCATTTGAAGAATAACCACTTACTACTACAACTATGATCACTATCTTCTAGTAATCACTGTATGTGTCCCATGCTAATGTGATGATGACCCCTTTATGATGATCCTTCTCTTTTTCTGTTCTGGTATGTATCTGATCTCGTGTAGCAGATGTAGATTTTTTTTTTCTTAATTGTAATGCTAGCATCATCATGCACTTTTAGGATTTAAATGAATGTTCTTAGTTGACAACCACAGTGCTAGTTCAGGATCAAACACTTGGTATATCTGAGTTAGTAGTTGATTTCTTTATGTTGGATTGTTCAAGATATTTGTTAACTGATAGAATAGTTTTCTAGTTTTTGTTCTTCAATTGGAGAGAAGTATCTCAATGGATGTCAACTACATCAAAAAGCAATGAAAGAGTCATAATTATCAAATTGCTGGAGAATATTAATTTTACTTTGGGTATGTTTGTAACTTAGTTTTGGAGGGTAAAGTTTTCATTTCTTGTAGATATACTGTTTTAATTAGCATAAACTTAATGTTATAATCTCTTGTTTTTCTATAAACATCACAACTCAAGAGAAAAAAACAAAGTTATGTTCCTTTCCTTTTTTTGCCTTCAAAGTGTTAGGTCTTGAGCCTTAGGCCTTGTTTGCCTTCAAAAAAACCCTTGGAATTCAGAGTTTATTGCTTTTTGTCAAATTTACAAAACACCACTAAGGAAGGGATGATATGGTAAGTTTATTGCTAATTTGTCAATTAAAATGTTAATAAAAATACTTATGGCATCTTTACTTTCATGATTATCTTCTATCAATTAATGAAAGAGATTAAATTAAAAAATTGTCATACAAAAAATTCATCCCCATATCCATATTCAAATCTAACGGGTATCAAAATTTTGTTTCATTCCCACCAAATAACGAGTATATTCTCATACCCATATCTGTTTTTTAATTATTTCAATATTAATAATTAATTTTTATAAAATAATAAAAAATTACTTTAAGAACAACATAATATTATCAAATATTCAATATTAAGAGGATGGTTGTTTATTCGATATCAAATATTTAGAAAAAAATTATAATTGCATATATTTCAAATTAAAATACTAAATAAAATTTTATGAAAACCAAAACATTTATTAAATTTTCAAATATTAATGAATTGATAAAATTTAAAAATATTTTATAAAATATATAAAAGAAAAATAAATATTCAAATTAAAATATATTTTAAATGTATATTTATTTCAATTCTTTAAATTCTAATGATTATATTTTTTATACATTAATAAAAATGATAATACATCACTTAAAAAACAAGTATTAAACTAATAATAGCAATCTTGTATCTTTTGAAATTTAATACATGTTGGATGGTGATAAAAAAAAAATCATGACAATTACATTAACTTTTAAATTATAATAAATAAAATTTATTTATACAATTGTAGTGATAAAATTACAGCAAGATTATAATGAGTTAGAAAATAGAAAATAATTATAAAAAATATATCGAAATAGTATTCTACATGATAAAAATAAACAAATAAAAATATTAAAAAATTATCAAACGTGTGTCTTAGAAACAATTTGAGAGACTATTAAATGAAATTGCACAAAGGACCTTAAAGATCTAAGAAAACTTTTCAGATATCAACATAATCAATGGTTGAGAAATAACAAAAATTATTTTAGCAAAACAAATTTGTTCTTCAAATGAAACAAGAATTAATAATTATAGAGTAAATAAGATAAATTTTTTATGTTACCTAGTAAATGAAATGTTTATGTTATTTAACACTTAAAATTGAGAGTCTTAAATATATATATATATATATATATATAATGTTACTTAATTAATTGTAAATATTTTAATAATTTAAGCGGAGACCGGAATATGACGAGGACGAATATTATAGCAGGTATGGGGACAGGACGAATATGTACATCCTCATACTCATCTCCATACTCAATTAAAAAGTCGGGAATTCTCCATACTCATACTCATACTCGAGATTTTTTCTTAAAAACGGTGACAGATTCAAACAATATCTACGAGACGAGTTTTTTGGTCATTTCTATACGTGACTCGATCTAAAGTATCAGGGCACCTAATTATACAATACAGAGATTCTATATTAAAGAAAATAGATTTAGAGATGAAACTTAAAAAAAAAAATGAGAAATGAGAAGTATTAATCAATATGATACTAATCAATACATCCTACAATAAATAGTTGTAGGACGTAACATGTCAAGATGACTCTTAATTTTCGCTATATGTTTAATTAACTAAACGAAATTACATTAAAACTTAATTAAATTAAAAAAAATCTAAACTAAATTAAACTAAAAAAAGACTCAACTAACTAATCTTATTTCAAAGTTCATATTCAGTTCAACAACTTATTTTTTAATTTATTATTATCAACACTCCTAATCATATCATTAGTCTCGGTGTGAACACAATTAATGTTCTGACAACTAGCATCTAATAATGAGTAACCCAATAGACAAACAACCACCTCTATGGGTCAAAGCACTAGTATTTAATTATATTATCACGAATATTGTTGGTGTACCATCACAGAATAAAAAAAAATATTCCCATAAAACAATGTCTGGTCAAACTTATCATTTTCTGGAACTTTTTTTTTTTAATTATTTTTTAATTCAAAATAAAAAACATTAAATAAATAAGTAGAATAAAGCGAGTGTGAAAAAATATTCTAAGAAATTACTTATATTCTTGTCAAAATATAAGATTATCATGCACCTCTTAAATTATGTTCCTAATAAAAGTTTTTTGATGAAAAGAAGAAAACTATGAACATGGAATCACGTGCACCTCTTAAATTATGGAATAAAGTTCAATAATATAGGATGACATAAACCATTAACTTCAAAAAAGAATTAATCATAAAAAATTACCATAGAGATGTTTTGTTCCTTCCTTGTTGCTTGAATGAAATACTCAGTCAATGAAAGAAAACCTCCTTCTCTGATAAAAGAATATTTTGAACCTGTCACACTTTGTTCTAATATAACTAATAGTCTCACATCATTTAAGAGTCAAGGTCACACTCAATTTAGATACTCTTTTTTTTTTCAAAAACAATGACGAAATTTCACTCTCTAAATAAAAATACTTCAAAAACATGGTAGTTGTTCCTAACGAATTTTATCGTACAGAGACTTGGGTGGGAACATATTAATTATTCCCATACAATATCAAACAGGTTGGTGAAGGGAAATGAAAACACAAGAACCTTCAAATATTCAGGCATTAAACAATGATTTCTCTGACAAGTTGAAAGCAGCAGCATATAGAAAACATTTTCTTCAAACTCAATCTGCAAAGTGAAATCCAGAAATTCACCAAAACATCATACATGATAGATTTGTAAGCTCCATTTGTGAGATGAAATGGCAGATAGTGCAGTATCGTTCGTAGTGGAACAACTGTACCAACTTCTAAGAGAAGAAGGAAATCTGTTGAAAGGGCTTGGAAATGATTTTGCAGACATCAAGCACGAATTAGAGAGCATCAAAGCCTTCCTAAAGGATGCAGATAGAAGAGCTGGAGATGAAGGAGATACCATTAATGAAGGAATAAAAACATGGGTGAAGCAGTTGAGAGAGATATCTTTCTGCATTGAAGATGTGATTGATGAATACATAATGGATGTGGCATACAGGGGCAACCACCATCCACCATGCATAGCTTCACTCCAAAAGATTGCTCACCAAATCAAAACCTTGAAGTCGCGTCATCGGATTGCATCTAATATTCAAGATATCAAGTTAGCAGTTCAAGGAATCAAGGAAAGAAGTGAAAGGTATGTTAACAAGAATGGAAAAAAATATATTACTTTGTCAAATATGTTATTTAGACCAGTTAGTTCTCTATGTAATCTATAATTAGCAATCGATTTAATTACTTATTTGGTTTCTCTTTTCGTCCAAAAATATCAGGTTGGTCATTCGGCTTTTTATAGTTTTAATTTGGTCTCGATTTGTGAAAATTGATATAATTTGGTCATAATTTTGAAAAAATTGATACGATTTACTCCTTTGAGACGGATCAAGAATTTTTCATCAAAATTGATACTAAGATTACGTTAATTACACCAATAAAACAAACTATTATTATTTACATATTCAATTTTGATGAAAATTTTTTGACTCGTTTCAAGAATTTTAACGGAAATGATCGACTTACAACAATTTTTCACAAATCAAAACTAAATTCATCGATTTTCACAAATCAAGACCAAATTGAGATTAAAATAAAAAAAAGAACTGGAGGACCAACTTAAACATTTTTGGACAAAAACAGATACCAAATTAGTAATTAAACCTGATTAATAATTAAACTAATTAAAAGCAAGACTAAAGGGATACAGTTCTAATGATAGATGTTGAATGGCTATATAAGAATGAATAATAGCCTATAAGCCAGAACAATGCTTCTAAATGTATTATCAACTCAACCTTCATCTTTGTAACTTTGCGAGATTTATTTTCTAATTGCAAGTATTATCTCTAACAAGGTACAAGTTTCAATCTGCATTTGAAGATGGATCATTGAGCAGTTCTAGAGGGGCAAAAGATTTCAAATGGGATGACCCAAGAATGGCTTCACATTTCATTGAAGAAACTGAAGTGGTGGGATTCGAACTCCCAAGGGATGAGTTGATTGGTTCCTCAATAAAAGGAAACGACCAACTCTCACTGATTTCTGTGGTAGGCATGGGAGGACTTGGAAAAACAACTATTGCCAAACATGTTTTCAATAATCAACAAGTGAAAACACACTTTTATTGTCGATCTTTCGTGACAGTTTCTCAATCATACACTGTGAGGGAGCTATTGACAGAAATGATACAGAAGTTTTGCAAGGACGCCAATGAGCCTACTCCAAAAGGGCTGCACAACATGGACGATGAGACATTGGTGACAGAATTGAGGCAATACCTTCAGTCAAAGAGGTATTTGGTAGTGTTTGATGATGTCTGGAAAGAAAATTTTTCTGATGAGATTGAACATGCCTTGCCTAATAACAACAAAGGAAGTAGAATCATAATCACCACTAGAAACATGCAGGTTGCAGAGTATTTTAAGAAATCAGTTGTTGTTCATGTTCACAGACTCCAACATTTGTCTCCAGACAAAGCATGGGAGCTCTTCTGCAAGAAGGCATTCAGATTTGAACCTAGTGAGCAATGTCCAACTGAGCTTGAGGAGATGTCAAAGGAAATTGTTCAAAAATGTGGAGGGCTACCACTAGCAATTGTTTGTATTGGAGGTCTTTTGGCAACAAAAGAAAAAAACATACTTGAATGGAGAAAGGTGTGTCAGAGAATGGAGTTAGAGCGCAACACACATTTAAACAGTTTGAAATGGATTTTATCTCTTAGTTATGATGATCTTCCTCACAATTTGAAATCATGCATGTTGTATTTTGGTGTATATCCGGAGGACTACTCTATCAGTCGCAAGAGATTAACCAGACAATGGATGGCTGAAGGGTTCATAAAAAATGAGGAGAGAAGACCAACGGAGGATGTTGCTGAAGAGTATCTGACACAGTTAATAAGTAGAAGTTTGGTTCAGGTCTCAAGAGTTGGATTTGATGGTAAAGTTAAAAATTGTCAAGTCCATGATTTGTTGCGTGATATCATCATCAGAAAAATGAATGAGTTAAGTTTTTGCCACATAATGCGTGAGGATGATGAACTAGACACAGTTGGAATAACTAGAAGGTTTTCCATAGCTTCTTGTTCCAACAATGTGTTAAGGAAAACTAGTAACTCAGGCATTCGTGCTATTTATGTTTTCAAAAAAAGTGAATTGCCTGAGGATTTTGCAGGTAGCTTATCTGCCAAGTTTAAGCTTTTGAAAGTTCTTGATTTTGAAAGCACTATGCTAAGCTCTGTTCCTAATAACTTGGGGAATCTTTTCCACCTGAGGTACCTAAACTTGAGTCATACAAAGATAAAGAGTATTCCTAGATCCGTTGGAAATTTGCTGAACTTGGAAACCTTGGATCTAAGACAGACAAATGTGCAAGTGCTACCAAGAGAGATAAAAAACCTCACAAAATTAAGACTTCTTCCAGTCTACTACAGAAAGTATGAAGGACATTACTCTATGTTGAATTTCACAACTGGGGTGAAAATGCAAAAGGGTATTGGATGCTTGAAATCCTTACAGAAGCTTTACTTTTTGGAGGCTGATCATGGTGGATTAGAGCTTATGCAAGAGCTGAAGATGTTGAAACAGTTAAGGAAGTTAGGTATAAGGCTTGTGCAAACAGAACATGCAAATGCACTATCTAGTGCAATAGGGGAGATGAGGCACCTTGAATCTCTCAATGTAGGTGCTAAAGATCAGGATGAAATCATTGACTTGAATTTTGTATCAACTCCAACCTCTCTTCTGGTGTTGAATTTGAAAGCTCGAGTTACAAAGTTTCCTGATTGGATTCCAAGACTAAAGTATCTTGTTAAGTTAAGGCTTGGTTTATCCAATTTGGAAGGAGATCCACTGGACTCACTGAAAGATTTGCCGAGTCTGTTGCGGCTCAATATGTGGGATAATGCATATGTTGGTGAAAGTTTGCATTTCAAAAGAGGAGGATTTCCAAGGTTGAAGGAACTGGATCTCACTCGACTCAGCAGATTAAATTCTATATCTATAGATGAAGGAGCTTTGCTTGGTCTTGAACACTTCAGATTTAAAGATAACCCCCAAATGAAGGTGGTACCTCATGGCCTCAAACACTTGAAAAACCTTCAATTTCTTGGCTTTGCTGATATGCCAGCTGAATTAGTAGAAAGCATTGATCCAGCAAAAGATGGACAAGATTATTCAGTTATCAAGCATATTCCCCTTGTGCTCATTCGTCAGAACGTGGGACCAAAATTCCATGACTATGAGTTGCGTCCTATTCCCACATTAGCCGCTGTCTGAAATGTAAAGGTACTTTTTCTTTCTCATGCCATTTTTATTCTTGTTCTTATGAAAGTTCAGTTAATTACTTGCTTATATACTGATCAAACATACTATTTTTGTGGCTTTGTTGACAGAAATTCAAATTTGCCCATATTGCAGCTCCCAATAATGATGCACTTTGTCTGTTCATTCTTTTCATGTAGCTTGAATCTTCGAATAAGTTGTTCATATTTCCTTGACTATCCTGCTTTCACTCTTGGAATATGTGAACTCCATGTTAATTTGACTTTTCTACAATTCCATCTAGCATGTTTTAGTATAAAGCACAACTCTATATATTTAAGAATGCAGCAGCAAAACATTGTAATGAGTTTGTAGGTGTTTTTCTTTAAATATTTTTCAACTTTTTTTATCTCTGTTCAATGTGATAGACTCAAACTCACGTTTAGATTTCTAAGAACCTCTAATCCACTACACAATGAAAGTGCTTCTTTGTTCCTCATATAATAACGTTCACCACCAACCACTCACATTACAAGCTTCTGGTTATCACCAGATTTGAAAGCAATGATCATAATTTTGAGTGAAAAAGCTACAGAAAAAGGCCAAATGCACCAACTAACTGACACTAACCAAAATATAAACAGTGAAAGTAAACGTTAACCAAACAAAACGCAACTGAAATATCAAACAGAAAGGAAAGACCTTCTCCTAACATTGACCAAACATTGTTGTCCCTCAGTCAAATTCACTGTTTCATACAGCAAACAATTACTATGGCCTAATTGTTGTCACGACATAAATTAGTAGTTTCCACTTCCATATGATTGAAGTCTTTCAAAGCTTTCCAAAAAGCTTGATTTTAAGCAATTTCTGGAGTAAAACACTCTGCTATAGTTGAGGATGGAGAACCGGATCTTGTTTCTTGAAACACCTCACTACCAAATGAAAAGATAAAGGTTCAATAGAGTACTGATTACATTTTGAAACCGCACTTAAAAATATAATACAAAGTGAATATCTACAGTAGCTACCCTTTCCAAAACATACAGAACAAAAACAAAATAACAAAAGGCACAACTGACAAAACAAACAAAAGGAAATATTTTGTTGTTGTAATTGACTGAGAAAGCAAAAGAGAGAGAATGATCTTAAAGTCAAGGTGGAGGGTTGAGAGAAAAATCATTCACAGTTTTAGATTGGATGTTTTGGAAATGTATTACGAATTCTACGATCTCAAAATTCAAAAATATTATTTGGGCTTGGACAAACCAGAATTCTTCTAGTGAAATGTATATTTTATTGTTCAATCTGAAACTTATTTCGTTCTAACCACGACGTAAAAGGTTACATTTCATCTTCCAAAATGCACGATCCATAAAAACACTAGAATTCTTATACTATTCCAGAATGTTTAATCTGAACAAAAAATGGAATACTTTCATTATTGTTATAATATAATAAGGACAAATCAATCATTTTAAATAAATGGGAACACAGAAGAAATCATGATGCAGGAGGAAAAAACCATCACAGGATCCCATGAAAGTCCTGAATCACAGGAATAGTAAACTTCAGTAGAAAAAATGCCTGGTCATGGTTTTAAACAAAGAAAATTGGAAGCCGTCCAACAACTGTACACGTTCCTCTTCGTTGACTTTAGAGATTAAATTTCCTACAAACAGTATACCCAACGAAAGAAAAAAGGTAAGAGGCACCATATTTCTGAAATGCTTATGCTGGATACATGAGAACAGCATAATTGAAAGGTGCGAGAGTAAGACTGAAATGGCAGAAGCTGCGATTTCTTTTGCATTGAGTGAAGTGTTCCAAATTCTAAAGGAAGAAAAAAAGCTGCTGAGTGGCATTAACAGAGATTTTTTAGACATCAGAGATGAACTAGAAAGCATCCAAGCCTTCCTCAAAGATGCAGATAGAAAGGCAGCAGATGAAGCCAACACCAACGAAGGAATCAGAACTTGGGTAAAGCAGGTCAGACAAGTGTCAGTTCGTGTAGAAGATGTCATCGATGAATACCTCAGGGTGATTCATCAGGTCCCCTGTCATGGATTTGGAGCTTCAATTTGTAAGATTACAAACCTGATAAGAACATCGCTTTCCCGTCATCGGATAGCCGTCGAGATTCAGGACATTAAATTGTCACTTTCTTTAATCAAGGAAAGAAGTGAAAGGTACAAGTTTCAAGTTTCACAAGAAAAACCATCAAGCAGTAGCAGAGGTTGGACAACAGAAGGTACTGGATGGAATGATCCCAGAATGGGTTCCCTTTTCATTGAAGAAACGGAAATGGTAGGATTTGAATTACCAAGAGATGAATTGCTTTGTTGGTTGTTGGAGGGCGAAAAAGAGCGCACATTGATTTCAGTGGTGGGGATGGGGGGTCTCGGAAAAACCACCCTTGCCAAACACGTTTTTGACAGTGAAAACGTAAAAAACCACTTTGATTGTCGTGCTTGCATCACAGTTTCTCAATCCTACACTGTGAGAAGGATATTCAGAGACATGATCAAGCAATTTTGTAGGGAGACAAAAGACCCTCTTCCAGAAATGTTAGAAGAGATGGACGAGAAGACGCTGATTTCTGAATTGAGGCAATACCTGGAGCATAAAAGGTATTTGATATTCTTTGATGATGTATGGCATGAAGATTTCTGTGACCAAGTTGAACTTGCCATGCCCAGAAACAATAGAAGCAGCAGGATCATAATCACCACCAGAATGATCCATGTTGTTGAGTTTTTCAAGAAGTCCTTTCCTGTTCATATTCACAGCCTACAACCATTGCCTTCTGACAAATCATGGGAACTCTTCTGCAAGAAGGCATTTAAATTTGAGCTTGATGGGCAATGTCCGGCAGAGCTTAAAGGAATGTCAGATGAAATTGTTGGAAAATGCAAGGGGTTACCTTTGGCGATTGTGGCCATTGGTGGTCTACTTTCAACAAAATCAAAAACTGTGTTCGAATGGCAAAAGGTGAGTCAAAATCTCAACCTGGAGTTGCACCGTAATGCCCATTTAACTAGATTAACGAAGATTTTATCTCTCAGTTATGATGACCTGCCTTACTATCTGAAACCATGCGTATTGTATTTTGGTATATATCCTGAGGACTCCTCCATTAACCACAAGAGGTTAACTCGACAATGGATAGCTGAAGGGTTCGTTAAATCCGATGGGAGGGCTCTAGAACAAGTTGCGGATGAGTACTTATCTGAGTTAATTTATAGAAGTCTGGTTCAAGTCTCCTGGGTTGGGTTCGAAGGGAAAGTGAAAAATTGTCAAGTTCATGATTTATTACACGAAGTAATCGTAAGAAAAATGAAGGATTTATCCTTTTGCCACTTTGTGCATGAAGGTGATGATGAATCAGCCACGAGTGCATCAACAAGACGTCTATCTATAGACACTAGTAGTAGTAGTATCAACAATGTGTCGAAGAGCACCAACTTCACACACATCCGTGCAATTCATGCTTTTGGAAAAGGAGGAGCGGTTGAGCTTTTTTCAGGTCCTTTGGCTTCAGAGTCTAGGGTTTTGAAAGTACTAGACCTTGAAAGCACATCCTTAAACTATGTCCCCAGGAATTTAGGGAACATTTTCCACTTGAAGTACCTGAATCTAAAGAATACTAAAATACGGTCTATTCCCAAATCTGTTGGTAGGTTACAGAACCTAGAGACCTTGGATATAAGAGAAACTCTTGTTCATGAGTTACCCAGTGAAATAAACAAGCTCAAAAAGCTAAGGCATCTTCTTGCTTTCCATCGAAACTATGAAGCAGAATACTCTCTTCTGGGATTTACAACTGGTGTGGTGATGAAAAAAGGTATAAAAAACTTGACTTCCCTTCAAAATCTTTGCTATGTGGAGGTAGAACACGGGGGAATAGATCTCATCCAAGAGTTGAGATTCTTGAGGCAGTTAAGAAAGTTAGGCTTGAGGCGTGTTCGGAGGGAACATGGAAGAGAAATCTGTGCTTCAGTGACAGAGATGACACACCTTGAATCACTCAATATCACAGCAATAGGTGAGGATGAAATCATTGACCTGAACTCTATATCATCCATACCTCAACTTCGACGGCTTCATTTGAAAGCAAGACTGGAGAAGATGCCTAATTGGATTTCAAAACTAGAGTTTCTTGTTAAGATGAGGCTGGCTTTATCCAATTTGAAAGATGATCCCTTGAGATCGCTGGAAAAGTTGCCGAATTTGTTGAAGCTTACTATCTGGGACAATGCCTATGCTGGTGAAATCTTGCATTTTCAAAGTGGGGGGTTTCGAAAATTGAAGGAGCTGAATCTGGCTCGCTTGAACACAGTAAGTGCTATCCTCATAGATAAAGGAGCTTTGCTTTCTCTGGAATATGTTAAGATTACCAAAATCACTCGTCTGAAGACGGTACCCTCAGGCATCAAAGCCATGGATAACCTCAAAGTTATTGACTTCTGTGATATGCCAACTGAACTTGTTGAGAGCATTGATCCACAAAACGGCCAAGATTATTGGATCATCAATCATGTTCCACTTGTATTCATTCGTCGTTGGATGGGACCAAAACTCAATGATTTTGAAGTTCGCATTATTCACTCTTCTACTAAGGAATTATTAACAAACTGATAATGCTTTTAACGTCTATTATGAAGGTACATACTCTTTCCACAGTATTATTTATCTGGCATGATTACACGATCATTAAAACTATTTCCATTTTCTCTAATACAGACTCTGTCATACCCGTTAGGTGAATTGTATATCTAAGCAATTATACAAATTTCTTTGTATATACTTTTGGTCTCAAAAGAAGAACCTCTTAGCAAGAATGAACGTATCCAGAAATTTATATATTCGAGAATCATTTTATATAATAAAAAATTTTAAGAGCCAAAAGCTATTTGATGACAAATTACAGGAATTGAATCACATAATTTGTTTAGTAGTGATATGCAACTAGCATTTTACTTTCTAATATAAATTATTTGAAACAAACTTTTTGTTTTATATGGAGCTTGATGTTTTACAAACTATATAGTTAAAGAGTTAATTATATTGCTATCTAGCCAAAAGCAATTTTTTTTTTTCTGAAAATAAAATCACAAAATTATTGATCCAAAAATTTTTCCTTTCCAAATGCAGATCTAGAAGAGATGCAAACTTAAATGAATACGGACTTAAACAAATATTTATTGAATTTGTAAAAAATTTTAACTTAATCCGACTCGAATCTGTGATGGGTTAAATTGACTCACAAGTTATAACCCAGTTTAACGGCGGTAATATCAATGTCTCCGGTAAATGGAATTTCCTTGTGTATTTACAAATTGCCATATACTGTCCGGAGATAAAATGTATCCTTCAATATTATTTGAACAAGTAATAACTAATACTTCATTATTATTTTTTTTCATGTCATGGTGCTTATTGCAGGTTGTTGTTGTATTCGAGACTTGTTCATTTGAATGGACAATTTGGTCTTCATAATAAAGAGAAACGAAATTCTTTAAAATTTTGGGATTTGTTTGTGATGAAGATCCTACACTCATGGACACTTTATTGTTCCTTCTTCCTAGACAATTGTAGTAGCTTTGTTATTTTACAGGACTAATTTGTTTTGTTACCGGAATCAACTCTTGCTTACAGTGCCCCTACAGTGTATAAAACTATCAACCACAGTTCCATCCTTAGATGGTTAATCTAATAGGGATGGCAAAAGAAAATCAAATGCGGCAACATACGAAAAATCAATCACGCAAGAACTTCACATTTCTCTCAGAAGTTACTTACATTGAAAATAGATTCAATAACCTACTTCTTCTACTCTAGAAGACTATTATCACCTTTTGGTCCAAATTCGAATCACGTGAACATGCATTAATATAAGCACAAAAATCAAATAAAACGATCGAAACAGGCTGAGGAAGTAAACAATGAAAGAAACGAGGTCATCAGTTACAAGATCAGTGAATGATAGACCAAACAGAAGAAAAAAAAAATACAGATAAAAGGCGATGAAAATGAGGAGAAGAAAGGAAAAATCCTATTGCGTAAACATATAGGCGCGTGTGTATACGATTTTTTTAATTATACGTAATAATATTATATTATAATGCGATGATTATATAAAATAAAATTATATTTATTAAAATTAAAGTGAAATATATTAGAAAAATGAGAAAATAATTTTTGATAAATAAAAAAAGTATAAATAAACGATTTTATAAGAAAATTATAAAAATAACAGTCAATTTTTAAAAATTTAATAAATAATTATACTTTAAAGGATAAAATTGATATTTTGAAGTGTGGACGCAAAAGAGAAAATCTTCTTTATATGAGTAAAATTGGTATTTTAAAATTTAAACACAAAAGAATAAATCTTCTTTATATTATTATTATTATTATTATTATTATTATTATTATTATATATATATATATATATATATATATATATAAATAATATATAAAATTTATT
>Ga0214543_1002479_pt1 | contig 36263 bp, 24 predicted proteins | sample CNSS2metaG_FD_160094 | JGI IMG/M metagenome (GOLD analysis project Ga0214543, IMG submission 160094) | Root nodule microbial communities from cowpea collected in UCLA plant growth center, Los Angeles, California, USA - CNSS2 | ecosystem: Host-associated > Plants > Roots > Nodule | place: USA... | reverse complement strand
GTGTCGCAATATGCAAAGTATTCCTCAACCCTCAGAGGCAGATCAAATGGGACTTATGGCTCTGTTGGCTCTTCTGGCCATAACCTGCCCGATCTACAAAGGGTATCCTAGCGAATACAAGCCACTTCAATCACATAAATATTCAAAAGGTATCCAAGGATTTCTCGCTCTGATACCAGGATAGAAAGGGGGATTCGTAAGCTTATGAGAATATAAATCTGGCAGTGCCGGTTAGATATTCTCTAATAATTTTCATAAACTAAAATTAAAATTAAAAGTAATCTTTTAAATTATATAAAAGATTTTGATGAACAAGTGCTTTCCCTATATTTTTCTCTTTCTATTTGTTAACATAAAAGTTCATGTTGAGTTGGATTCTATAACAAGACTTAGGATAAGAAATGTATTTATCGATAAATATTGAATGGAGCTATGTATTATGTTAGAGGGAATTAGTAATTTGACTTTTATATGTTATTATAGTTTTTTATTTAATTAACTTTTAGTTTTAAATAAAGTTAATTTGGTTTTTTTTTTTAAATTGATATTAATGTTGAGGTTATATGTTAAAATCTAAATCATTTTTTATATGGAGATCAGTTTGATTTAACACATGACATCTTTCTGATTTGACAGATGACCAGTGACAGATTTTTAACAAATATTTTAAAGGTGTCAAAATCTTTATATAATGTGTAAAAAATTTGGAGATGCAAAATATACAAAATATATTAAATCTTTTTAAAAAATAATTTAAGTTATATATAAATTTATATAATTATAAAAAAAATGGGGGAGGGGCAAGGGGACTAAGGTTCACCTATGTCAAAACTAAGGTCTATTCCTGCATACGACACTTCCCAATCTTGAAATGTCACAACTTCCAAACGGTTTGATACATTATACTTTTTAAATTTTGACATGTGACATTTTTTAAACATTTTAATATCAATTTAACGTAAGGATCAAATTAATTTTATTTAATAAATATTGAAATTAAATTAAATTAAATAATGATTAAAATAAATTATTAGAGATTAAATTACTAATTAAATCTAATTAATTCTTTAATTTTTTTTTTATTATTATCATTGTCTATTAATTTAGGTTGTACTGTATTACTTTTAGAAAAAACTTGGATACTTTAATTTCAAAACGACATTGAAAATTAAAAGGACGCATGTGATCTATTATTAGCTTGAAAAAAAACTTGATTTGTTTATCTTGTAGGACTTTGGAATGAGATAAAACTCAAGAATTCTCACCACTTATGTATTTAATCTAACAGAATTATATAAATGTAAGTTTTTTTAAGGAAAAAATATAAATACAAACTCGTGACATTGAATTAAAAATAAAAGTGAACACAAGACAGTTAATTAAAAAGAACTAAAAATCAAAATGAACACGAGACAGTTAATTAAAAACAAAAGTAAAGATGATATAGAGTATATGAACTCCCCAAATGAAGAAAGTAAAAGGAAAACAGAAAAAGAGAGAGGAAGATATCATACTACTAAAAAGGATTTAATATAATTATTGATTTACTACACAAACTTTTATAATAATAAATTTGTCAGTAAGTTCAAATTTATCAATGAACTTTACAATTTAGGATACTTTTGTCAATAATAAATTTATTGGTAAAATTTATCGACAAGATCTATCGATAAATTAAAAGTAGTATTGTCGAAGGATATTACCGTTGGTAACTTATAATTACAATCGATAGTAAAAGTCGTTAGCAAAATCAGTCGGTAAATTACAATTTGTGTTACCAAAGGATATTTCTATCGGTAACTTATAATTACAATTGTTGATGATAAAAGTCGTCAACAAGATCTGTCAAGAAGTATTAGTGACAAATATTTTTCTGTTAGTAATTACAATATGTTTCTATTAGTAAATCTGCTACCAAAATTTTTGCTCAGTCTAATAAAGTTTTTTGTATATTAAAGGAAGATAGATGAGAAGAAGAAGGGAAGAAAAACAAAAGAGGAGGAGGAGGAGGTGGCGGTAGAGGCTCTACAATGAGTTATCAGTGGCTTGGCAGTGACACAACGATGACTCGGTAGTGATGTCGTAGTGGTTTGACAGTGATGCGGAGATTGCCAATGACATAAAGTTGCACCGGTGACACAAAGGTGCGACAACGGTGGTGGCGCGACGAGATAAACCCTGCAAGGAGGAGAGGATGAGGAGAAGAGAAGAAGATGAAGAAAAAAAAAAAAAGAGGAAGAGGAAAAGGGAGATCCAATCACATATCTTATTGACAGATACTATAGACAGTCAAATCTTTCAATAATTACCAAATATTTATCTACAAACACTTACCGAAAGATTTGTGATTATCGGTATTTATAGACAAATTTTTCCAGTTATATATAATTTTTTATTATTATCAACGAATCGAACCTATTAATAATATAAAATTTTGTTAAGGTGATTAAATCCTACTTGACCCAAAGATACAAAATAAAACCAAAACAATAACAAAATCCTCCTTTTAAAATAACTCATAAATCATTCACTCAATATTTTAATAAAAAATAATTTAATTGATATTGTGCTAGGGCGAACACAAATACAATCGCTAATCTTAAAAATATAAATTTAAAATATTTAATAAAATTTCCCATATTTAAAATATTTAGTTTTCTATCTTTTCATATAACGACAAAATTGGGTAAACATGTAAATCAGCACCTTGTGGATCGCAGCCCCCACCAAGCTTCTACAAGTTTTTATATATTAAAGTTCTCTAAAATTGAATTCAGTGTATGTCTTAGTACAGACTGGAAGACGGAAAAAAGAAATTGGTTCCCACGCACCAACGTTTGACGTCCACATAATTAATTTAATAATATTCATGTATATAAAAAAAACATCGACTCACACACATCAAAACAACACAACATGGCTTCGCTGATTAAGGTGGTGGCGCTCTCTGGCTCTCTCAGGAAAGGCTCTTACAACACCGCTCTCATTCGTTCTGGTTCCTTCTTCCTACCTTTCTCTTTTTCTCAATCACTTTATTTATCTTTTTGTCAAAATTCACATGTAATTCAATAATGATTCGATAAGGATCATAAAAAACATATTTTAATAAGTAAAATTTAAATTTAATTAAATTTTATAAAATCAACTTAACTGAGATCTGTACCATAAATTTATACAGTTATAATTATTTTAAAGAAATCCATAAATATTTTTCCAAACTATTTGATCATAATGAATAGGAAAGAAAGATGAAGATGAAGAATTGGCATGACACATTTGTTGTACTTTGGATTGACATAGGTATTGAGCTAAGCAAAGGAGAGGTTGAAGGCATCGAGATTGAGTACATTGATATTTCAGATTTACCTTTTCTGAACACTGATCTTGAGAAAGATGGAAGTTATCCCTCAGAAGTTGAAGCTTTTCGCCAGAAGATTGTTGCAGCTGATAGCGTTCTCTTTGCTTCCCCTGAATACAATTATTCTGTCACAGGTCACTGCACACACCTCTCATAACATGGTCAAAACTAAATTTTCCTTAGAAGTTCAAGTATGAGTTTAAGTCTCACATCAAATAAAAACGAGAAAATAGATCATTATATAAAAAATAAAGATTCATAAACTTATCATTTTAAGGTTTTGAGTTAATAATGATATCAATTCCTTAATCCTATATTAGGCTCATGTCTCAATAATATTAAGGGTTAAATATGTTTTTGGTCTCTTAACTTTCAATAGATTTTGAAATTAGTTCATTTCGAAATTTTAGACCAATTTAGTCCTTCATCTTTCGAGATATGTAAATTTAGTCCTTTTAATTAAATTTTGTTAGATTGATTTGGTGTTTCGTGCGCATTTCAGGATTGTATTTAAATTATTTATACTGTTTGACACATATTTACTTTAATGTTAAGTCAAATACTATTATGAAATGTGGTTGAAATGTCAAATAAACTTGACAAAATTTGATTAAAATGACTAAATCCACGTATTTCGAAAGATGAAAGACTAAATTAGTCCAAAGTTTCGAAATGAACTAATTCCAAAATTTACTGAAAGTTAAGGGATCAAAAACATATTTAACCCTAATATTAAATATCTCAGATGATCCTCTCTCGAAAGATAAAAAACATTTTTAACATAAATCATGAATAGATTATTGTTTATGTTAATTTTATCTTTTATTTATTTAATGTTAGGTCCTTTAAAGAATGCAATTGACTGGGCATCAAGACCACCAAATGTTTGGGCTGGTAAAGCTGGTGCAATAGTAAGTGCTGGAGGAGGGCATGGTGGAGCAAAATCACACTACCATCTGCGCCAAATTGGAGTGTTTTTGGATCTTCATTTCATCAACAAACCTGAATTCTTCCTCAATGTATTCCAGCCACCACCAAAGTTTAACAGTGATGGTGACTTGATTGATGAAGATGCTAAGAACAGGTTGAAGGAAATCCTTCTCTCCTTGAAGGCATTCACCCTTAGACTTCAAGGAAAAAATTGAACCAACTCTACTCCTAAAAAATTGTTGCAATAAGTCATGGAACTTAATTCAAATGTATTTCCTTTCTTTCGATCCTTTGGTTAAAATAATCATATGATGTTAATCTTATTATTCCATTTCTATCAAACTCTATTATTCAGTATCTCCAATTTCCAATTTTAGTTTTGCCTATTTTTAATTGTGTGAATTGAGTTATCCAAGTATTTTAATTATACATTTTTATTCCTTATTTCACTTCGGAAATAAAGATATAGTTTATTAGTTACTTGTATTATTATTAATTTTAAATTAGAGACTAATTTATGTTAAGAGTCTAAGATGAGTTAGAAGTCCAAAATGAGTAAAATGACTATTAAATAGAAGAGTTCAAGAATTCATCATCTTAAACTTTTAGATAAGTGATATTTTGATCTTCTATATGAATTTTTTTATTAGTACTATATTTCTCGGTTTCTCCAAATCATGAAAAATCTCAATAATATCATAATATGACATAAGGCAGATAAATAATTTTAAATATTATAGACCAATTTAAATTCTAATTATTAATTCATTTTAACTTTATTTATTATAAAAAAATTAAAAACTAATACTTTTAGGACTTATTATTTTCTATCTGCTATTTAATAATTTTATTGTAATTATAGTTTGTATAATAGTGTTGTAACCTAAATTTTTGTGATCTATAAATTTCAAATAATTTAGTCCACATAAAAATGCCAATAAACAACACGGAACATCAATGTGACTTTATTAACTTTTTTCTCCTTCTTTTAAAATGGTTTACAGGGAAACAAGTGAAATTATATCTTAAATGAATAAAAAATATCTCTGTGCCATACACGGGAAAAGTAATATTATTTTGAAAATACCATGTTTGGGACCAATTAATTATGATTCAACAAGCTAACCATAGAAATATATCAATTTTCACATAATTTTTTTTTTATTGAGAAATTGATCAATAATTTGATACTCAATTTTTTTTTATTGAAGAACGCTTTAAAGATTCGTTTCTATTCGATAAAGATGTATCAATACCCTTTCTAAGAAAAATGAACCACTGTCTTTAACATTTGTCTTTTATATATGCGTGCACCAAAAAGATGTGGTTAACTTTGTATTTAAAAAAAGTTATAATAAAAATTATAAATTAGTTTTTGGTGGGAGCATTATATACTTTAAAGTTCCCACCAAAAAATGTAAAGATGGAAGATAAAAAATTTAGCAGCCCAAATTTTGTTTGTTTGCGTTATCATCTTATCATCGGTGCTCAGCATCACCAATTATATCAAATATAGGAAACCAATGTGCCATTATTCCTTAATATAAATTACAATTAGGTGAATGATTATATATATAATCATTTTTTTCTTTCTTTAACCTCCCTTTCTGACTCTCTTATATTTCTCCTTTCTATTTATATTTTCATATTTCGTATCTTTCAGATTTCAAAGTTGAAGAATTATAGAACATTTTTATCCTGTCAGAATTTTAAATATAGTGAATTTTTAATTACTTTAAAGATTTTTGTTTTTTCTAAGATTTTATTATCAATCTTAGTGAGGTCAAATTTTTAGAAATTACTCTAAAGATAAGCATTTCAAGTAAAATAAGCTATTGCAATTTTGATAAAACCGAAAAATAAAAGACCTAGATGTATAGATCAATCGGTCACTAGACTTGGCTTTCTTGTAAGGATTGTTGTTAGTTGAAAATATTTAACTTTGTGTTTAGATGAAGCATTTCAACAATTCTAAGAAATTCAAATGTATTGTATTTGAATTTTTTGCAATTAAATTCCCTTCATTTTCTAAATAACTTGTTTGGATAAAGAAATTAAAATACCTTACATTTCAATTTCTTGTTGGATAAAATAATTGAATTTCTTGTGAGATAAAATTTCATTTTACAATTATTTATTTTAGGTTTAATTATGTTTTGAGTTCATGATAAATTTGGAAACGGGTCGGTTAGACTTGTTAGGTCAACAGGTCGGTCGTGTCGTTGGGTCTGCCCGACACGTCTGGGTCGTTAGGCCCGCCCGAGACCTCTAGGTCACCTAGCCCGCCAAACCCGTGTGGGTTGTCGGGCTCGCCTTTCCTGCTTGGGCCACTGGCCCATCTTGGTTGTCAGGTTGGTTCATCCTGTCTCTGTCTTCGAGCCCACCCAGCTCGTTAGGTCGTCAATCCTATTTGGATCGTCGGAATTGCCTAACTCGTTTATGTCGTAGGGCCATTCCCGTCCGTTAGGTCCGTTGGTCCAGCCCAACACATCTTGGTCGTTGAGCTACTTAGGTAGTGTGTGTTGTCAGGCTTGACCAACCTGTTTGAGTTGTCAAGCCCGATCGACCCATATGTGTGATTGAGTCACCCCGTCTGTCTGGGTTGTGGGGCCCGCCTAACCCGTTTAGGTCGTGGGGCCCGCCTAATCCGTCTGGGTCGTCGAGCTTGCTCGATCTGTCTAGGTCGTCGAGTCCGCTCGACCCGTTTGTGTCGTCAGGTCGGTCCAATCCATCTAGATTGTTTGGCCAGCCCAACCTGTCATGGTTATCGATTTTGTCGGGTTCGTTTGGGATTGAGTCTAGAGTGTGAGGTTGAGTGAGCAGAATTTCAAATTCCACCTTTTTTTAGGGTATTTGAATTTCTTCTAATTTGTCTAATTGAAATACTTCAATAAAATGCATGCATTTTAAATGCTTTTTAATTTCTCTATCCAAACAAAGTATTTCATTCCAAAGAATTTCAAATTCTCCAAATAAATGAATCACCCTCTTGAATTGCCTCATCCAAACACACCATAAAGGTTTGAACCTGAATTTTGTTGAGATTAACAGTAAATTAATACATTTTTTTTTCAAAAACCTATTCTACCAGATCTTAAGATTCATTATTTTCACATAATAACGTACATAAATCATAATAGGATACTTCATGAAAGATCTAATGAAAATACATTTTCTTTGTTCTCTAACCTCTTTTTCTCGATCTATCTCTTTGTATTCTTTCTCCTCTCACACTTCCTCACTTTCTTGATGGCTTATGTTAAAAAACCTTATGACCAGAGACAATATCCTAATCCCCTTTTACAAACTAATGCCCATCAAGTTGGTTTTTATTTTATCTTTATTTTAATTTTATTATAACTTTCCACAATAACTAATAAGTTCTTATATTTTATTAAATCATATTTGGGCTCATCATAATATTTCATCCCCTTTTATAAACTAATGCTCATCAAGTTGGTTTTTATTTTATCTTTATTTTAACTTTCCATAATAACTAATAGATTCTTATATTTTATTAAATCACATTTGGGCTTATCATAATATTTCAAATGAGTCACAAAATAGAAATAGTTTATCAATTAATTCTAATATTCTTTCACTTGACTCATATGATTTCATAACATTATGTGATTTAATACATAAACATAATGTGCATTAAATGATCTTACATAAATTGGTTCCATCAATATTCATAATTAAAGATATAGAAATAACAAAAGTCATGTCAGTCGCACATCATTCAGTCAACATGTTCCCTTCTATGTACTATTGTATCATCCATTTTTCCTTAATATGACTTTACAATGAGAAGTTCATAATGGGTTCAAACACAATGAGAAGTTGATGACTAAATCCACAACCACCACCACCACCCCAACCACCCCCATAACCACCACCACTACACTAAAATCACCACTACCACTTCCACACTAAAACCATATTCACCATCATCACAGTAAAACCCCTACCACCATGAGTGTTGTTGTTGTTGGGTTTATTGTAATGGTGGTGAATGTGATTTGAGTGTGGTGGTGGGGGTCGTAGTGGTGGTGGTGGTGGTGATTTTCGTGAGGTAATATTGTTGGTGGTGGTTGTTGTTGGTGGGTTTAGTGTAATGGTGGTAAATGTGATTTTAGTGTGGTGGTGGTGGTGAGTTTAGTGAGGTAGTGGTGGTTGTAGGAGGTGGTTGTGTTGGTGGTTTTAGGGTGGTTGTTGTTTTAATGTGGTGGTGGTGGTTGTGGGTTTGATTTGGTGGTGGTGGCAATGGTGGCAGTGGTGAAAGGTCATGATATAGAGAGTGGGGGTGATGAAGTGGAGGGTGAGACTAAATTGAACAAATTTAACTAAAATAGGGACTTATTTGAACAAAACACAAACAAGCATAATTAAAACCGTCCACGTAATTTGAACAATGTCAGTCTGTACACTCTGTGGTTATCAATTTAAACGACGTCAACAAAAAGGACGAAATTGGACATAATTTAGCAAAATAGAGACCAAATTAAACATGCAAAAAGAAAGAGGGACCAAATTGAATAAATTGCACCAAAACTGAGACCAAAATAGTATTTAAACCTAAAGTTAAATACTCACATAAAAATCTTAACTAGGGATGTCAAAAAAATCCATACCCGCGGGTATCCGCTGATAAAACCTGTAACGGATAGGGAATGGATATTGAAAATGATACCTATAGGTAATGGGTACTAGGGGTGAGCAAAAAAAGCGAGACCGACCGAAACCGATTCATCCGAATCAAAAAATAAAATGCGGGCCGATTTTATACGAATTCAGATTTGAATGGATAAAAAGTTTCGGGTAAAACGGATATATACAGTCGGATATGGATCAGAAAAATAAAATCCCCAAATACCCGACCCGACCCGTTAACGTTTTATCAGTATAATTTTTTATCATCTAAACCCTAGCCGCAACCCCTTTCCTCTCCTCCTTCTCCTGCAATCTCTTACCCTTTCTTCTGCAACTTTCCTTTTTTCTTTGAATTCACGACCTTTCTTCTGCAACTTCCCTTTTTTCTTTGAATTCACTCACACTTCGTGCTCATTGGAAGATACTGAACTTTCCTTTCATATAAAGGTACTGTCTTTTTCCGGCTAGGTGGATTGGCTTGCGTTCGCGATGCAGATTTGCGTAGTCACACTTTTTTCGGCGAGGTGGACTGGCTTGCGTTCGCGATGCAGATCTGTGTACTGACAGTGGTTGTGTCGAGATTTCTCCTTTGTTGTTCATCTTCCATTTGTAGTTCTCGCTGTGTTGCTTTCGAAGTCTGTTGTGACGTCGTTCATAACTTGTTGCTTGTCTTCGACTGGGAGAGAGGAAAAGGAAGAGGTCGCGGCAGCAACAACTAAGTTCATAAGCGGCGGCGGCAACAACAACTAAGTTCATAAGTGGCGGCGACAACAACTAGTTCATAGGCCGTGAGGGCTTTTAAAGGAGGGGGAGGGACCAAAGCGTTGACGGTGGTGGTGGTGTTTATGGAATGTCGTTGACGAGCTTCTGGTGTGTGTTGCGTTGATGTGATGAAGATACTTTCTTCTCTCTGATTAGTAATTCGGATAACCCGTAGATCCATCCGTAATAAACCGATCCGAATTTATCTGAAACCGTCTAATCCGAATTGTTAAATGGTCGGGTTTGGATTTGAAAAAATAAATTTGGGTTGTGTCGGATTGGGCATATTGAACCCGAATTCGGCCCAACCCGACCGTTGCTCAGCCTTAATGGGTACTAGTATTTTTTATATTCGCATGTTAACGGGGCGGGTACGGATATCATAGTATATGTACATGTGGATACCCGTACCCGCTATACTCTAATTTAAATTAAAAAAAATTATTAAAACATTAACATATTGGTTTTGAATGGTTTATTTTTTATCGATTGGTTTTAAAAAATATTCATTTATTTGTAAATTGTAATTCAACACTCTTTAAATGGGTTATTTGCACTTTGTTTGAAATTTATAAATGTTATGCATTGTATTTTGATTTGAATTTATGATTAAAATTTGTTGTTAAATATTTAATTTTTTTTTTTGTAAATAATCGCGGGTACATGTGGATATTTAAAAAAAAATGAGAGTATCCGCATAACGGATACCCAAATAGATATGGGTACGAGTACGAGGTGGATATTTATCCAGCAGGTAGGGTACGCAGGAGCTACTATCCACACCCTACCCGCTGCAATGACATCCCTAATCTTAACATTAGACTAAACTTTTGAATAACATGTTTAAGTAGGATATCTTATAGATAACATAGAAAGATGTTCATATTTATTTTAATGAATTTTTGGTGTTGTTTATATGTGTCTTCAAAATATATTAAGTTTAATATATTAAAAAGTTCTTAATATATTTTAAATACTAAATTAATGTAAAACTTAAATTCCATAATATATATAATATAATATAATATAATATAAAATAAAATAAAATAATATAATATAACATGATAAGATATGATATGATATGATTTTAAGATAAAGTTGGACATGTATACTCAGTGGCGGATCTTGACCAACATTTTTGGGAGAGTCAAAATAATACATCAAAAATTTATATATTTAATTATTGTCACTAATTAAAAAATGAATATATAATTTAGTATACTGATAACTAAAAAAGAAATCACACATATCTAAAAGATTGCCAAAAGAAAATTTGACGATAATCAAACCACACTTAAAATCCAGTTATAAAAAAAAAAGCACAGTACAATATTTTTTCTTGTATGTTCATAAAATAAAAAATTAATATACAAGAGGCTCATTAAATAAATGATTAAACTAATATTATACTATCAAGTGAGACAATATAAAATTATTTTCTTCTTTATTTCTTTGAGAATGGAAGAGAACATCTGAGAGATGAGAGCAAAAATAATAGATATTTTTCTCTTCATAAACAAAAGAAAATAGGTGAGGATGAGAGATGAGAACAATTTGTGAGAAATTCAAAACATATAATGGAGCAACAATTAAAATTCGATTATAAAAAAACACACAGTACAATATTTTTTTCTTCTATGTTAATAAAATAATATTTTTTCTTCTATGTTCATAAAATAAAAAATTAATATAAAAGAGGCTCATTAAATAAATTATTAAACTAATATTTCACTCCAAAAAATTACCTTCTTCTTGACTCCCTTGAGAATGGAAGAGAACAGAGGAGAGTGAGAATGATATATGAGAACAATTTGTGAGAAACTTAAGACATATGGAACCACAATTAAAATTTTGGTTAGAAAAAAAAAACACAGTACAATACTTTTTCTTTTATGTTCATAAAATAAAAAATTAATATAAAAGAGGTTCATTAAATAAATTATTAAACTAATATTTCACTATTATTTGAGACCAAAGAATTACATTTTTCTTCTCTTCCTCGAAAATGAAAATGGAAGAGAACAAAGGAGAAATAAGAGTAAAAACAATATATCTTTTTCTCTTTAAAAATAAAAGAAAACACGTGAGAATGAGATATGAGAACATTTTTGTGAGAAAATCAAGCCATAATAAATAAAAAAATAAAAAATATCTTAATAAATCTTTTTATTCTTTATTTTTTATTATGTTTAATTTTATATTTTATCATTTATTAACATTAATTATTATGCTTATAAAAAAAAATATTTAATTTAATCATTATTAATTTATAATACATTTTTTAATATCTATAATATAAAATAATTTAAAATACCTATAGTATAAAAAAATTTAAAATACCTATAGTATAAAAAAATTTCAAAATTTTGGGGGCATGGCCTCTTGCCACCACAGTCTCCGCTGTGTATACTAATTTAAGAGTTTCATTTTAAATCGTTGCAACTGCACTAAGAAAAGAGAAAACTAACGTACTAAGTATTTTGAAAAGAGAAATACAAAGATAAAGTGTAGTATTAAAAAAGGGAATACAAATAGTATCTCTAGAAGTCTACAGTCCACATAGACCCAAAGATTAAATGGACTAGATTAAAATGCTTTTTAATGTGAATTTTAGGAGAGTTTCTTTATGCACTCCTCTTTTTTCTTTCTGCACTCCTTAAAATTTGGAATTCCTTATTTACCTTATAAGAAACTCCTAATTTCCTTAAAAGCCCTAACCTTACAAACCCTAAAATCACTTTTTTATCAGCAAAGAATAAAACATATTAATACAAGATATATTAGGATGCTCAACCCATGTACAAAAATCATACATTTAGAATTATTTTTCTCGTACAAATCCCTAGTTCAAACCTAAAATTAGTGAAGACGGGAAAAAGAGTCAATAATCCTACAAAAAGCACAATTCCTTCACATATGTTGCTAGTAATCCTGTATATTGCTTTTATTTGATTAGTCAAGCAAACTTGTCAGGATTGTAATTTAGATATCACAAACTTCATTGTTGGGCAACACTCCAAAATTTTGTACAAACAACAAGAGATCTCTAGACTAGATAGCCTAAGGTGGGTTAGTTTTGAAATAAGTATATTGCAGTACCTTTCTCGTTCCTTTTGAAAATGTATTTATTTATATTTTGGACCATATAAAATATAGACACTATTGCATAATTGATCCCCTTTTTCATCATGTTTTGCATTTTAGTTCATGATTTAAGGTATATCACTTTCGACATTCATTCCTACAATAAATTTATGATACCCTTTGATTTTCAGACAAGAAACAATAAACTCTATATATAATCAACATAAAAACCTTCTACCAGCTCATTAGTAGTACCATCGTTGCCCACCACTCACACCTGCATCATCATATGTTCATGTATACTATATGATCATAATAGATGAATAAGCCACAAACCATATCAAAATAGGGTAAACTAGTGTAATTATAATCATTCTTATACATTCTACAATGCCATATTATAATAGAAGAAATATTCTCATCAATATAAGCATTCACACCAATTCAAATAGAATCAAATATATACAACAATTATGCCCACACCGACACACAATACAAACACAACCTTATAAGCTCAACCCTCATGGCCCTAAAAAGTACACATTCGACTCTACTTTGGGAAGACACGTGTATTGATTAGACTCAGAGATTTTGCATCTGTCATACTATCTCACACTCCAAAGTAGCCAACTCTCACATAAAAATAACTAGGATCAAAGTCTTTCTCAAGTATGACAAGGTAAATTCCTTATACCTATGTGGTTCGATCCTATTTCATACTACCAAAATATAGGAACCTCCCTCAACTCTCACGGGTAGATATTTTACTCTATATGACTTGGATACTAGTAGAGTTAGGATAATTTTCTCAAATCCCAATTCAATACACCATAAACTCAATTTGCTATAGTACTTCCTCCACGAGAATTCACTATAACCACAATCATTATTATAACAATGTATTTGTTTCGTAATCCATCTTAAATATTATCACAAACATTAATATAAAAGCAACCAATAAAAGTGTCTGTATATATATAAAATTCTCGATCAACATCCTATCTCTCACCCAACGAGGCTCTCTTATACAAAAGCTCCCTCAGTGAGTGATATGACTTGTCCAATGAAATCATACCACTGAAGCAATTTTAATAAGATCACCCAACGAGCTTTATCTTGCCTAATGAGAGAGATCCTCCCTGTTTTTTCTGGCTTTCATCAAATATGCTCCCACTCAGTTAGCATATTACTCTCCCAGTGAATGAGGCCTCCCTTACCTCGGTCACTTTCATAAATTTTGCTCTTGCTCGATGAGTAGATCACTTGCCCAACAAGTCTGCATAATTTGCGAATGCAAAATCTGGTATATTAAGTTACCTGGTACTATTTGCACTAATTGGGTTACCTTTCATGGTACAAAATTCAACTTTGATTTCAAGACTCTCTTAGATAGTACCATTTGGTATCAATTGATAGATCAATCTTCCATTTACTAGATTAACAATCAAATCAAACGCCACCAAAATAGTTTTTTAACATACACAATATCTAGCAACAATTCAATGCATCTCAACACACCATTGTCATTATCAATTATACTATTAATTCAACAATACTTCATCACAACCACTCAGGTTCAAAATATTAAATTATAAGTACATAGTCCTCCTTACCTCTAAAAACAAAATTACCACTCATAAAGGCTTTACACAAGACAATCTTCATAAGTAGTTCTAACCACATAAAGAAAGCTCATATTAATGATCTAAACACACTTTTATGACCACAAAAAGAGTATTTATTCAAATAGAGCAACCTAAAATCACATGCAAATCCTCCTAGAGGTCACATACAACATGATAGTGATTGACTTAACAAAAGAGTAGGAAATAAACTTTTTATTTTCACAATTCTGATCATTTGGTTGTGTTGCCCTCTACACTAGGAGTCATAAGGTGAGCTCTTGAAAGAGATGAAAGATGGGGTCTAAATCTTAGAGAGATAGTAGAGAAAGTTTAAAAAGGAAGTTTTTAAAGAGTTTAATGTTTTTAATAAATCTCATTTTAATAGAATTTTATTTATAATTTGACTTTTTTTAATAATAAAAATATTTGAGTATCAATTATAAAATCATATCTACTCTTAAACTATTTTCTATGTCCTTACAAATTACTACATCATAATTAATAATTAGAACTTAATTTGTAAATGTTAATAATTTAAGTTACAATATTAATACATATTTTAATAATAAAAATATTTGAGTATCATTTATAAAATCATATCTACTCATAAATTATTTTTTATGTCCTTACAAAGTACTATATCATAACTAATAGTTAGAACTTAATTTATAAATGTTAATAATTTAAGTTACAATATTAGTGCATATTTGTATCCTTGAATTAACATATGCTTAAATGAATTTTAAGTACTCGATAAATCTAGAAATTTTAATCGAATTTCTAATAATTTTTTGTGATCTCTTAATTGTTGTTAGATTTTTCCGTTAACCGAGCAACATAACTATTAACTAAATGATATGTTTGTTACTTATCCTGTCTTGTTATAAAGTTTAAATTGTAAAATTATAAAATTACAAGTATTGTAAGTTGTAAAATTTTGAAATTATAAAATATGAAATTATGAAGTTATAAAATTATAAAATTGTAAAATTATTAAAATTATAAAATATTAAAGTTATAAATTATAAAATTATAGATTTATAAAATTATAGAACTGTAAAATTATTGAATTATATGTGACGAAAAAAAATAACCTAAAAAACTTAATTTATATCTTTAAAATATTTAAACTCAATAAATAAATAAAAAATAATAAAAATTGAATTAAAAGTTATTAAGTTTATCAAACTGAAAATTTAATTAAGTTAATAACATAATACAAGAGAATTAAAATTTTAAATTATTTTTTATTTTAATTCTCAATTTAAAAAATTGACTAATCCTTCCACAGGTATTTACTGTACAGGGTATTTAATATATCAATCTGACTGATGAAACCAAACAAGTCAAAATAGACAAAAAAAAAATAAAAATTCTAACCCAATTTACTAAATTTTGTAGGGTTGTGGACCGGCCCACATTCTGCCATTCCAGTTCTAATTTTTTCCACGTTATTATTAATAGTTAATTTGATGTTTTAACTCTAACTTTGACTTTGGTGTGGTACAGAACAAAGCATGTGAGTACATACATAGATATTTCAGCTTTGCCTTTTCTGGACACTAATCTCCAGAAAGATGCAACTCATTATAATCAAATTTAAGTAAGTATAAAGTTTGGATAACATTCCAGAAGAAAGAACTTCAAAGATTGAAATTCTCATAAATACTTAAAGAAAAAAATTATAATCATTTACTTTATAAATTACATTATTTTATATCAAAACTAATTTATAAAACGCCTCTCATCCAATTTTTATAAATTTTAATTTATATATTATTATAAAAAGATATTTTCTTTATAAAAAAACTAGTCCATGTACTACGCTTTTCTGGTATAATTTGAAGTATTAATTCAATAACTTTTAATTATAAAATATATTCTTTAAAGATATTTTAACAAATTTAATTAATAGATATTATACTTAATTATTAATGAATAATATAAATTTTCAAATCTTCATTTCACTCATACATTGATTAGGGATTTTAAAAATTGACAAGACTTGACAATCATAAAGAAATTATTAAACAGAAACTTTCATGTAGTTCAGCTTAGTTTTTTATCCCACTTGTGAAGCTGCTAGTGGTCCTAAATATCCTAACTAAGTTGAAAACAAAACTAATAATAATTTTTGTGAGAAAATATGTGGCATTTGCTTGGGCAATTTCTGCCCACAGGCTATGATCTGAAGTTGAGATGGGTACTGTGCAGAGTTTAGAGTGTTTGACCCACCCACCCTCTAGAAGTCTGGTGAGCATTCAAAGTAGAAAAATGGTTGGAAATGAAACTGAAAACCAAGCAAAACCATCCAACCACAAAACACTTTCCAAGTACAAAGTCCTTAAAGAGAGAGAGAAGAAGAAGTGCTTGTGCTTCAGGTTTTGACTTGGTCTTTCATCATTCATTCACAATTTCACTTGCTTGGAAGCACAACGTGATCATGACGATCAAAGCAAAGAAACCATATGTCACCACCTTATTATATTTAACAGGTCACAGCCGTCTGATAATGACCCACAACACACCTTGTCCTAGCTATATTCCAAACCAAACATAAGAAAAAAAGCAACAACTTGGTTTTCCCTTCTGCTTTCAAAGCCAAGAAGAACAACAACTGGGGTGGTTTTGATCTAGTTTGGGATTTGGGTATCTGAAAAATTTCAACTTTAAGCAAGTTTTTGATTCTAAGGTCAACCACTCAGCACTCAGCTTGTCTGTTTCTTCTCCTTTTAACTTTTTGTTGGTTTTAGTTATGGTGGATTATTCTCTTCTGTGTATGTTATTTGTATGGTTTTCTTTGTTTGTGTATTAACTCTATGGTCCAGATATGTATGTTGACCAATTGAGGATCATCTCTAACCGGTGAGTGATGACTGGTTTTTCTTTTGCTGCATAAACTCAGTTTTCGTGTACAAGATGGAAATGGTGGAAAAGAGAAAATTTTCTAAACTGTTGTCGGAGCTGATAGTTTTGGCCGATGAGGTTGCTTCTCTGGCTAAGAACTCTGAAATTGAGGTACATATATTTGCTGAGTTTGCCATGTTGGTTGAGAAATTCTCACCAATCTTCATCGACTTGAGAGACAAAAACACAGTCTTGGACAAGCCACCTATAAGAAAATCCTTGGAATCTCTTGAGAATGAGCTGAGGCGTGCCAAAGCTTTGACAAAAAGCTCGAATTTGAGGCAACCCATCAAGCAAATTGAGGACATAACACATGACATAGGTCGATCCTTTGGCCTTCTGCTCGTAGCCAGCTTAGAAATTTCCGTGGATTTCAGAGAAAAGATTGGTACATTGCAAAGACAATTGATGAATGTGAGATTTGATGGCAGTTTAAGTGTAGCTTCAAGTCCAAAATCAGAGGCTTCCAGCAGTGAAGTGAAGCTCACTGCAGAAATAGAAGAGGAAATAGTTAATGTTTCTATTGATGATGTTGTTCTACAACTTAAGAATGGTAATGATGAAGAATTTGCAGTTTCACTTTTGAGACTGAAGGAGTTCATAAATAGTGAAGGATTTGATGGTGGTTTGATCAACGAGGAAGCAACTCTTGCCATTCTTTTCAACCGTCTAGGTTCGTGTAAGGCAGACAATAGGTTGGCAATCATGCGGTTGCTAAGAAGTATTTCTTCAGGGAATGATGAGAAAAAGGTAAAACCCTTAACTTAAGAAGAGGTTTCTTGTAATTGTTGGTCTAAAAATCTTGCAGCTTTGGTTATTTTAGCTTGCTTTATAAAGTAGTTCACTGCAGGAGAAGATGGTAGATATTGAGTTCTTATCAGCAGTGGTGAAGTCACTCACAAGAGATTCAGAGGAGAGGAAAGAAGCTGTAGGGCTTTTGCTAGAGCTCTCTGACATTCAGGCCGTTCGCCGGCGAATCGGAAGAATTCAAGGCTGCATTGTTATGTTAGTTGCTATACTTAATGGGGATGACCCTGATGCCTCACATGATGCTTCAAAGTTATTGGATATATTGTCTAGTAATTCTCAAAATGCACTTCATATGGCAGAGGCTGGCTACTTTAGGCCACTAGTGCAGTATTTGAAAGAAGGTAATGCAAGATTTTCCTTATCTGATACCATCACCTTGTGGTCCATTCACTCATGATATTACAGGTAATTTAGGAGTATATATCATGGAGCCATTTTGTTTTAATAAATTTAAGTGGAAGGAGCTAGAAATTGGTTGAGTTTGTTAGCAGTAGAAGCAGCAAAAATAGCATCTGGTTTCAATTAAAGTCATCCATCTACTAAACATTGATTTTATTGGAGCATGTAATGCTTTGTGTAGACTCCTTGGTTAAGAGGAAGTTCGGTTATGTAGAGGAAAACCATGATGTGTTTACACTAAAATCCAGTTCAATCTTTATTTGCTAGTCTTAACTTGTTGAAGTTTCTAGATATAAGGTAAATTCATAATATACAAGTGATACAAACGTCTCGTTAAAAGTCGGTTTTGTAAAATTGAATTAGGTTTAAAGTTCATTACTTTCCATGATAGAAGAGAATGTGTTAGAGTCTTTCTTAGCGAAATTTGGTGTTTGTGATTTTGTAAGATTGATATCGACTTAAAGTCCACTTCTTAATATTGTTATGTTTCTCCAACTGAATCAGCAGTTTCCAAACCCAATATTGTGTGTTCTGTCATGTGAAATTTTGCTGTGCTTTCTTCTATCTAAATGCTACATGCAGGGTAATAATAGTTTTTTTTTTATCATGGTTTAACTAAATGTTTGGTTCCTATATGTAACACTCAGTTTTTTAATTTAATCATAATAAGAAAAAAACTTTCATTTTAGTCCTTAGACATACTATCATTTTCAAGTTGATTCTGCATGTCCTGTATCTGAATTTGCAACCTTGTTATTGTAGGGTCTGACATGAACAAGATCCTAATGGCGACAGCACTTTCAAGGTTGGAACTACCTGATCACAGCAAGCTTTCCCTTGGAGAAGATGGGGCAATAGAGCCTCTTGTGAACATGTTCAGCACAGGGAAACTGGAGTCCAAGTTATCAGCTCTAAATGCGCTGCAAAATCTGTCAACCGTGGCAGAAAATGTGCAGCGTTTGATCAGATCAGGAATTGCAGGATCTCTGCTACAACTTCTTTTCTCAGTTACATCTGTGCTCATGACATTGCGTGAGCCTGCATCAGCCATTCTTGCAAGAATTGCTCAGTCTGAATCCATCCTCGTCAATGAAGATGTGGCTCAGCAGATGCTTTCACTTTTGAATCTTTCCAGCCCCATAATCCAGGGCCATTTGTTAGAAGCTCTAAACAACATAGCCTCTCACCCTGGTGCATCAAGAGTGAGAAGCAAAATGAAGGAAAAAGGTGCACTTCAGCTTCTCTTACCCTTTCTGAAGGAAAACACCACCAAAATCAGGAGCAAGGTCTTGCATCTTTTGTACACTCTCTCTAAAGATCTAACAGATGAGTTAACTGAACATCTTGATGAAACTCACCTCTTAAACATAGTGAATATAGTTTCAACATCAACATCAGACAGTGAAAGAGCTGCAGCTGTTGGCATTCTGAGTAATCTTCCTGCTAGTAACAAAAAGGTGACTGATACACTGCAGAGGGCAAATTTGCTGCCAATTTTAATATCCATCATGTACACTATCACAGGAAGTAACTCATCCACAACAAATAGCTTAGCAGAGAGTATTGCCAGTGTTATGATCCGCTTCACCAATTCCTCTGACAAAAAACTACAACTTCTCTCAGCAGAACAAGGGGTGATTCCTTTGCTTGTAAAACTGCTCTCAAGCGGTTCACCAATCACAAAAGCAAGGGCTGCACTCTCACTGGCTCAACTCTCTCAGAATTCTCTTTCTCTTAGAAAGTCTAGAAAGTCAAGGTGGTTGTGTGTTCCTCCTTCCGTGAATGCATTTTGTGAAGTTCATGATGGATTTTGCTTTGTGAACAGCACTTTTTGTTTGGTCAAGGCTGGTGCTGTTTCTCCCCTCATCCAACTGTTGGAAGATACTGAGAGAGAAGCAGTTGAAGCTGCTCTGCATGCTCTTTCAACTCTTCTGCAAGATGAAATCTGGGAAGGTGGTGTCAATTGCATTGCCAAGTTATCTGGTGTGCAAGCCATCATAAAAAGTCTTGAAGTTGGTGATGCAAAGGTTCAAGAAAAAGCAATATGGATGTTGGAGAGAATATTCAAAGTTGCAGAACATAGAGTTAAGTATGGAGAATCTGCTCAGGTGGTTCTTATTGATCTTGCCCAGAAGAGTGATTCTAGATTGAAGTCAACAGTTGCAAAAGTTTTGGCTGAGCTTGAGCTCTTGCAATCTCAATCAAGTTACTTTTGAAACAAGCCTTTCTCTGTGAACAATTCTGTGGCAATGATCTGGTTTTGATCTTCATTCATTTACATTGTTTTGGTGTACATGCTTGTTTTTTTTTTTTTTTTACCTTTGTTTTTAATGAGCCACATAATGCAGTTCTGGGATTAAGAGCTTATTTACTAGAAGACAGTTAAAAAGTTTAGTAGTGTATCAAGATTGATTCATTCAGTTTCTTGAATTACTTTTTGTCTTTTTTGGTCTATTGTTGATAGAATACAGTAATAACATCAAAGTTTTCCCTCACTGTTATTATTTAGTCTCTGATGTACAAAGAAAAGATATTAAACATATTGTAATTATCTTATTTATGTTAAATGCATATATTTAATAAATTTTATATTTAAAATTAATCTAATTATTTTAGTTTAAAATATTTTTTGTTACTTCTTTTAATCTTATTTAGTATTCTACTTGTTTTTAACCTAATTTTAGTTAATGATAAGAATTACAATAAATTGTTGCAATATTCTATTTAAAAGTAGCTTTTTCTTTTCAAGAATTAAGATGAATCTGACACACATTGGTAAGGATTAAAAAACTATTTAAATATATTAACTACTTATCTGTTAAAGTGTAATTTTGTAAAATATATGTACTAAAAATTTAACAATAATAATAAATAGATTACTCTAATTGATATACACATTTCTTCTTCAAAAATTACTCAAAAAATGTTATTTTTAACTACTTAGATAAACTACACACAATTTCTAACTTTGCCACGTTTTTTAACTTTTATTGAAACAAATAATTATGTACTTTATTTTATAATAGTAAAGCTTAAAAAATTAAATATAAATATTTTTATAATTTTATTGTAAATAGTTTCTATTTATTTTGCATATAAAAAATTCCAATAGAAAAAGTTTAAATTTTAAAAAAATAATCACTTAAAAATAAAAAATAAAATATAAAATATAAAATAAAATTATTTAAAACAATAAATATGAACACCTAAAAGAAATTTTCTTTATATATACTGACGTAAATAAAGACATTATACGTGTAACATCCCAATTAAATAGGTAAATCCCACTAAATAAAACGTCGCATACATAAAGTATTCAAAGGGTACAGAGTTTGAGCTATGGAGGTATATTGCACACCATGCAGATCCATGCCAAAAGGAAAAAGGCCACACACAGCCTAAACGAAATATGCTAGTTTAAAAGTAGCATAAAGTCTTGTCCAAAACAAGAGGATTTTAATCTAATCAAACTCCATCCACCGTGAGCTCCATAGTGAGCCCGATATTCGTCCATAACCATCAAACTGCGACATTTCCATTATCATTACCATTGTCAGGGGTTCTCACATCTGCTCACATCAATAAAGTTAATGATTATCGCAAAGGAGAAAGACCATACACAAACATACAAACAAGCAGAAAGTAAGCTAGTGAAAGAATATCTTATATCATAACAATCAACATGCAATTTCAAAGTCAGACATAAATAACAGACGTCCACACATGGAATACCAAACCATTTAAGACCCAAAGACTCGACTATCCGGATGCGTAAACTGAGGCACCACCACAAGACCGTGCAATTATGTCCTAGCAGTGATGCATCACCACGAGACCTTCGTGGAATTACATCCTGGCCTTGAGGCACCACCACGAGGCCTTCGTGGAATTACATCCTTACATTGAGGCACCACTGCGAACTCTCACTAGGAGGGTCCGTGGAATTACGTCCATTAGATGAGGCACCACCATGAGCTCCCACTATGAGAGTCATGAGATTACGTCCTACCCATACCTTGTATGTGTTTCACCAACAAATTATAGGGTTCCCATGCATATCAATCTCGTGCCAATATATGTATAAAACTAACCATCCAAGCATATATCATACCAAGCTCATGCCAAATACATCAATTTCCAGCCATACAAATCAACTATTTCATGCATATTCGCATACTTCATACATTAAATAAAGTACTCCAACCAATCACACAACTAACACCAAAGAGAACATGAGAGAAGTACACAAATTCCTGCACCAGTCTCGCTCAAGCTAGGGACCCTCGCTCAGGCGAAAGGGGTCTTTCGCTCAAGCTGCAGGTCCTCACTTAGGCGAGACTGCCAACAGAAGACACAGTAGGGTTCGCGAGATCTCACTTGGGCGAGGCCTCCTCGCCTGAGCGAGACCACCCCTCGCCCAAAGGCGAGGTCCCTCGTTTGAGCGACAACTGCAGCGAAACACCTCGAGCTCCCTCGCATTCTCGCTTAGGCGAGTTGCTCTCGCCTGAGCGAGATGACTACCTGCTCAAAACGAAAGCTCTTCGTCTGAGCGAGAGCTCGAGCAGAAACCCTGGGCGAGTTGCTGTCAATCTCGCCTAGGCGAGGCACATCCGCTTGGGCGAGAATGTCGGGTTCCTCCACTGTTTTCACAGCCAAGTCAGGAAAACACCAGGGAAACAATACAATGCCAACACCAGTTCCATCTCATGTAAGTATAAACATAAATCCAACATTTTATATCAGGAACAGTAGCCAAACATCAACATGTTACAAAAACGCGAAAACCCTAGCTTCCCTTACCTGGAAAGAGCTAGCGGAAAACCTCGACACTTAAGCTACGAGCACCACAGTTTCGAGAACAGATATGAGGAGCTGAAAAGAATGATGGAAACAGATTCCAAATAGATTACCATGGTGAACCCTAGCTGGAAACACAAAAATCCAACTAAAGGAGAAGAGTATGAAGTGAAAATAACTTATGTGGATGGGATAATGAGCTAAACTCACTTGGAATTGAATGGGTCTCAAACCCCTAGCAGAGCATCGTTGGAGAGATTGAGAGGGAGAGAGTAAGGTGGATGCGTTTATGTAAAGAGGCAGAAATGAGAGTGTTAGCTGGTTTAGGATATTTGGATCCTTATGGGCCAGTCCTAGGCCCAACCAATTTGGGACAGTCCCTCTAGAAATAGGGTAGAATAAAATTAAGTGGGCCTTACAATACGCATATGTGTATTTTTAAATATTAATGATATTATATCAGTAAATATTTTTTAAATATAATGATATAATATTAATAGATAATATTATTAAGTTAATATAAAAAATAAATTTATATTTACTAAAATTAATATGAAATGAATCAAGAAAAGATAAATAAAAAATATAAAGAAGATAATCAATTTTATGAAAAATATGTAAAAGTATACGTTAATTTTTTATAATTTAATAAATAAGTATATTGTAAATTGAGAATTAGAATTATGAAATGTAAAAAAAAATCTCATATATATATATATATATGCATAAACTCTATGTCCAAACTGTTTAAATAATTATTTCAAGAAAATATTACATTGTGTGTTTTCATAAGAGAGATAAAATTGATAAAAAAATTGCACGAAATCTTAAAAAAGAACAGAATACGCATAGAATTTACTTTATACATTTTATATAGAGAATAAGTATAAATGAAAGTATATAATTACTTTTAATAATAGTTTATTTTATTTTTAATTCTAAAATATAATTAATGTTAAAATAAAAATATAAGATATGTATATAGAATGAGAAAATTTCTCTCTATATATTATAAACAATAATTTATTTAATTTCATCAGACAAAAATGTTTGACTTAAAAATTTAAGATTTAATTTAATTTTTTCTTAATTTACAAAATATCTTTTGACCCAAACCGTTGGATGGGTCTCTCTAGGTTTGTATTTAAGTATATCTTCTAAACTCATATAATCCAACGGTCTCTGTTAGCTGTTTATGTGCACATATATAATCTTTAACTTCAGGTAATCGAGATCCAAAACGCAGGTCGTTTTGCTCTCAGGGTATCCTTTCCTTTTCTTCACTTCCTTCTCTCTTGTTCCCGCGCCGCTCCGCACCTCTTCTTCTTTGTTTTTCTCCATCTCTGAACGGTGCCGTTTCGTTCTGTGAGTGCGTTGAACAGTTGAACATGCTGCGTAGAAACATTCGATTGAGGAGAGAGTATTTGTACAGAAAGAGCTTAGAAGGCAAAGAACGCTTGCTCTATGAAAAGAAACGCAAAATCGGAGAAGCGCTTCAAGGTTTCTGTTTTGTTGTTTTGTTTTTTTTGGTTTCATATTCAACATTATGATACTAATAATAATAATGATTTTTATTATTTCTCATATAATTATGTTTATTTATTTATTTGTTTGGTTTTTGCAGAGGGGAAACCCATTCCCACTGAACTCAGAAATGAGGAAGCTGCACTTCGACGCCAAATCGACCTTGAAGATGAAAACACTGCTGGTAAGTGGTGCCACGCACTATGTTTCTTCATGTTTTTTTTTTCTTTTTCTTTTATGCAATAACTTTAAATGGATTTTTTTGTTTGGTTAATGCATATGAAGAGAATGTAAGAAGTAACAAAATGAAATAAAGTTGCCCACAAGCTAAAATTAGCTTGCACATGAGTTAAAAACTGTGTTTTTCCTTTCTATTTTCCTGTTATAGAAGTATTTGTAGAGACACTTAGCCAACTAAAAACTAGTTTAATTTATAGAGAAGTTTATTTTTTTTTTCTTTCTTATTTCCTTCTGTTAGAAGTGCTTGCGGAAAACTTTGTTTTAATACATCCAAGGTTATTTTTCTTTTGTGCCATATATCCTTCTGTTGTGTGTTTCAATATGGGGTTTGATGGGATTTATAATTGAATTCAGTTCCAAGAACGCACATTGATGATGAGTATGCTTATGCTGCGGAAAAGGATCCCAAGATTTTGTTGACCACTTCCAGGGATCCAAGTGCTCCTCTTCAGCAGTTTGTAAAGGTTTGCTTGCTTTTGATGTGTGTGGTGTTTGTTTGTTTCAATTCTGTTATTTAAACCAAATTTTTTTCTACTTTTTTGTCTGTTACTTCAAGGACTCTTGTTTATTGTGATCTTCAATTCTTTTTGTGCAGGAGTTGAGTATAGTTTTTCCTAATGCGCAGCGAATGAATCGTGGTGGTCAGGTTGGTGTCTTTAATTATTCATCATGTGTTGTCCCATACTGCATGTTTGTGACATCATGATCTGATTATTTGGTGGTTTCTTTGGTCATGTGATTTAGATAAGAAATTATGTTTTTAATTATAAATAAGAGAAGAACCAGGATAGGATAAGAAAATAGTGGTTTTTTGAGTTATTCTTGCAAAAGTGTAGAGCACATTGTCTGAACACGATACTGAAATGACACCCCTAGTGCTCAGCAACACCATGAGTTTCAAATTAATTATCTCGTAAAAGAGTAGTTGCTCAAATGCAGTGTTTTTTTTCCAAACTGGATGTTCACGTAATACATAAGTTTAAAAGTGCTATGTGAGGTCTACAAATCTGCATGTGTGCTTTACGAATACTGTTGCTTTCCAGACACAGAATCTTGACCTTGGAATGAGTTTTGGATTTCCAAATTCCAAATGCTCTTAAAGGAACATCTATCTATCTGGAGAATGCATACAAAACTGAAAATATGATTTGCTAGAAGTAAATAAACCAAAAGAACCGAGTACAAATTCTCGATGGGTTAGAGAAAATATGCAAAGAATCTCAGTTAAAGAAGATCACAATGGATTTGTACTCATTACACCCCATTCATTACTTGCCTCTGTCATTCAGGCCTGTGAAGTTAATATAATTTAATTTTCAATAGTATGTATGCGTGCGGTCTTTCAGTGGGACCACACCTTACTCCTCTTGCTTGTTAAGGAAATTAATATTCTAACGTCACAATCGAAGGCATTACATGAATAACACTCACACCACTAGGTTCTATTACTCCGTGCATCTCTGCTTCAATTTAGTTGCCTTCATTAAGCCATTTTTTTCATCTAGAATGTCTGATGGCTTTCTGTAATTAGCTTTATTTTCAACTCTTGCTAAAACATATCAACATCTAATTCTTGACTCCATGAGCAACTTGCCTAATGGTATATGCAATCTTCCTTTTCATTTCAGGTTATCTCAGAGATTATAGAATCTTGTCGTGCACATGACTATACTGATGTTATTTTGGTTCATGAACATCGTGGTGTACCAGATGGTTTAATTGTTTGCCATCTACCATTTGGTCCAACTGCATATTTTGGATTACACAATGTGGCAAGTATTAGTCTTACAGTGTTTCATATTGATTTTAGGGAACAATATACTAATATGTTGTTTCATACAGGTTACAAGGCATGAAATTAAAGACAGGAAAGCTATTGGAACTATGCCTGAGGCATATCCACATTTGATTCTTGATAACTTCTCAACTAAGGTATTCATAATTCAGTATGAGCTTTATTATCTAAGGAAGTACTAAGTTTCAATGACTATGATCTGTTGCTTTGTCTCTGGACTTTTTGATAATTACAGGTCCTGCAGTATCATTGGTTCTTATCTTATTCCATAATGTAGTAGTGATTGGAGTTCAAAACGATTTTAAAGTATTAAAAAATCTGGATGTAAATTTAACTGGTTCAGGCTTTAGTTGACATAATATTATTGACTAATACATATTTACACTGTGCTGGATGGATATTAAATTCCAATGTTGACATGCAATTGTCATTATGTTTAAACATCAAGTGATATTAAACTTTCACTGAAGCCAGAATAATATGTGAACATGTTTAAGCATTGTAGTGTGTTGCTATCATGGCATGTCAAGTGTTGAACTGTGCAATCTGGTTCTGGTTGAGTACATGTACTTTAGGCTGTGGATTTAGCATTTGACAGGTTAGTTAGATATAAAATTCTTATCTAAGTGTAGACAATAGCATAGATTAAGTGTTACGAGAATGGGAATGTTTTGATGCATGAGTAGGCATATAAGAATAGATATGATGTGGAGTCAATATATTGAGAGAGAATACTAGTGGCTTCTACTGAAAAAAGAATTGCAAAACCATAGCCAAAAAGCCATGTTACTATAATGCCCAAAATTTTGTGACCAGTAGCTAATGAATCTGAGTTGATAGGGTGTGCTGTCATTTGTTTGAGCACTGATTCATGTAAAAGTTATATAGCTCGATTTTTCAATTACATCTCTTGTACTTATGTGCCTTTGAAATAAGAAATTGTACTACTGAGATTCAAACTCCAGTTCATTTTTGAAAAAGAAAGATGCTCAATCACTATTTCATTACTGGTTTTTTGGTGAACGAAGTTATTTCTTATAATATATTTTTGTATCCTTTTTATATGAAAAATGTTCGAGAGTCTGCCAAGATATCATTTATGATTGACTTATAGGGTTGTTTACCAGGACCTTTCCCTTGTCTTTTTCTCGTCTCTTGAATATCTTTTTACAAAATTATGCTCTGGCCATCTCAATCTAAACAAAATTAATTACTGTTGACTACATTATACTACTGAGTGCTGACTGCTCATCTTGTTTGGAATTCTTTTGGACGTTAAACAGTTAGGCGAAAGGTCAGCGAACATTCTCAAGCATCTTTTTCCCGTGCCAAAACCAGACACAAAACGAATTGTCACTTTTTCCAACCAATCTGACTATATCTCGTTCAGGTTAGGTCCATGTTTCCAATTTTGTGGATTCAGCTTCATTATTTGTTCAAGTTCTAACGATTATTAACCTTCTGGTTAATTTGTTTCTTTAAATTGTTTCTGTTATGTACAGGCATCATATTTATGAAAAGCACGGAGGCCCTAAATCTGTAGAACTGAAGGAAATTGGTCCACGATTTGAGTTACGGCTTTATCAGGTTTGCATCACAATTAAGTCCGCCATGGGTTGAACACATTATTGCTACTAGGATTTAAGGTTTTCGTTTGCTTAAAGCTGTATAGTGCAGTGATTGTTTTGCATGGGCTATATGATATCTTATCACTATGTTTTCATCATCATTAATACTTCTCATGAGCTTAACTGTGCTTTGATTTCGTTATGATTTATTTTTTTTATTTAAATACCATAGTTTTGTAACATATCAGTTTTTCTAGACAATGAATACGTCTACATGACAGGACCTAGCCCAATTCAATAAGCAGTATCACTTTCAATTGTGATTAAGCATTGTTTTCTAATTTTTGGAACCTATGGATGAAAACTGGCTATTTAAGTCTTCTGGTATCGTAGCTGCTTAAAGTGGATACTTCTTTCCCCAACCTGTGGATTAAATTGGACCATAGTAGTTCATGCGTCAGTTTATTGTTTTTTGTTTTGCTTTCATTATAGTCACACTTCAGTTTTTTGTTTGGGTTTCATTGGTTATCTCAAACGTCAGTTTCCGAAGTAAATTGTCATTGAAACTGGCCTATTATTACTCATACAACATATCTGTTGAACAAGTACTTTCAGTTCCTGATGTTTTCAAAAACTGTTTTCAGATAAAGTTGGGAACGGTGGATCAAGCTGAAGCTCAGATAGAATGGGTCATTAGACCTTACATGAACACAACTAAAAAGCGGAAATTTCTCAGTAATTGATGCAAACATTGTTATGGATTTTGAGCTCGCTTTTCACGGACTGTACTTCGGATGATATGTGTAGTTGATGAGGTTGACAAACGAACTAAATTATTTTAAATGAAATTTATATCAGTTTAGTGCAATAGCAAAAATATAAGCAAATGAAAATGGAAATATACTTGCTTACCTCTGGATGAAAATAATTATTTTTAGAATTTAATTTCCATATGTGCATGTTGTGTGATCTTTTATATCTTTTTGAGTTTGATGTATGTTGGTCCTTGAATTCATGTATCACTGATTTTGTATTAAATGAAATGTTTGTTTAAGAAGCGATAGGTCATGTAACTGTCCATATTTTTCAGAATTTTGTTTAAATATGTACTTTTTTGTTTTTGATGGGAAAGAGTCTTAAAATGTTTAAATTAAACAAAATATTGACTTTATTTTACTGTTTTTGCTTTGTGTATACAGGCAGTGAGCTTAATTATATGTATAACTAGTGAAAAGTCATTTGATGCTCATTGAATCGAAAAATACAGATATAGGGTGCATATAAACTAAACTAAGAAGTTCAAGTAGACTCCATTAAGTTAAAAGCAAAGTTTTAAAGCAAATAGAGCTCTAAATTGCTTCAAACTTTTTTAATGGTTCCATGAATTTTCTTTTAATGTGAACTCTATTCAATTTTATTTCTCACTTATTGGAAATACTGTTGCACCTCACAAGACTTTTTATACGATCAAATTGAAGGTTCTATTTTAGCTTGAAATAAATCGACTAAATATCTGCCATGAATGTGTGAACCTAAAGACTATTATTGTTCAGATTCTCTCTTGTTCAAAATCCATGGAAAGAGTGTAATTAGACTGAACAAATGATGTGAAAGAATCTCATGAGTAAAATTAATAAATATTAGTGATAAAATCTACTTGTTTCATCGATTCATTTTGTTTGGACTTGTAATCTATTATATTAAATAAGATTATACATGTTCTCAAATGTAAAATCGATAATGTAAATTGAATTTAACGAAGTTATTTTTATGTTTATTTTTAAAGAGAATATTTGATTTTTAAGGCATAAATTAACATAGATTTCATTAATGATTTTTCATAAAGTACAAATTTCGAGTGAATTTTACATGATTAAGATTTAAAACTAAACTAAGAAGTTCAAGTAAATTCCATAAAGTTAAAAGGAGAGTTCTAAGGCAAATAAACTTTCTTAAAGGAAAAAACTCTCAGAATTCAGAAATAAAATATATTTCAAAATTGTAAAGCTCGAAACGGAAATATAATATTATAAGTAAAATATAATATTTAAAAGAAATTTGAAAGTTGTAAATGGAGGAGAAAAATAAAATAACACAGAAAATAAAATTTCCAATAAAATAGGAATTTAAAAGAAAGTCAATAAAATTGGTGAATAGATACAAGCATCATTATTATTTTTTTCACATTTATTTTGTCACCTAATTTTTTTTACATCAATTTAAAACTATTTTTCACTACTTTTCACTTTCTACTTTTCTTTATAAATACAAAAATTTACCTTTTTGTTATATAAAATTGTCAAATAGTTTCAATTAACCTTTTCCTATTTTTTCTGAGACACACCTGCTATTCCAATTCATGCACGTTGTCCAAAAGGTCTTCAACAATCTGGTAACGAGTTACCCTTTTTTTATATTCACTTTGACAAACAACTTCCCTCCCTCGATACTTAACTTTTTCATATAATTTTAACAAAACTTTCTTGATTCTTAACAACAATTTCTTTTACAAATCTTTAATTAGCTGGTAAAAGAAAGGTTTAACTACTTCTTTCCGTCTCAACTTTGGTTAAAAAGTTCTAAGTCAAGCCTTATTTTAATTTTTTTTTTAATCAAGTCTTAACTTTTGAAAATTGACTTAATTAAGTTATTTTCATTAGTATCAGTATAATATTAAAGACATCCCACATAATGATTAATAACTTTTTTGTTTTTCCTTTTTAATTTTTTTATTAATTATTTTTACAACTTTTTGTTGTGCACAAGATCTCGTGGTCATGACACTTACAATGAAAATACTATGAGCATAGAGTCAAATTCATATCGTATAAAATGATATTGGATTGAATGATAACCATTGTAAAATCATTTACATAGTGAAGTACTTTGAACATGATTGTGCTCTCCCATACCAAAGATTATTTTAATCATTATGATTGTGAGTTCTTTATCTTAGGATGAGATTGTAAATGACACCTAAAGATAACACTTATCTAATCTAGTTTTATACTCATGTTTTCTAGAGACGTTAATACTTGTAATTCTTGGAGATGGTTAAACTTGTGATACTCACAGAGGTTAATTCTTGTAACCAGAAGAGGTTATACTTGTGCTAGTCAATGTTGAGTTTGAAATAAACTTAAATTTATTAGCCATTTATACTCATTTTTGTCTATTTTGAGTACAATGGTTAAAAAAATGTTGGTCTACAAATTTATTATTAATTGTATGAATGAAACAACAACATTGGTGAATCAAGTTTTTGTTACAAGAGAGATTTGTTATCTACGGTCAAGAAATTTGATTAGTAAAACCTCTTAAACAGGTTGTTTAAGGACTGGACATAACTTCAGGTGGAAGTGAACCGATATAAATCTTTGTGTGCATTATTCTCTTAACCTCTTTTCTATTTATTATATCATGTTTGCGCAAAACAATCTTAAAATGTCTAAGACTCTATTTAACCCCTTCTAGAACCACCTTGTACTAACACACAATCCTAGGATGTGTCAAAGAAATTGGCCGACGAAAGTTTGGAGAAAATACTAAGGTGGGGAAATTGCAGGGAAAATGGATAAGTTGAGTGTTCGTAGTTAACATTTAAACAGGACCAGTAAACTTTTATGTTAATGCCAAAAGTTCTATTTCTTTGATCAAGACTTTAGTGAGTCAACGTAGACAATACACCAAACTGAGTGGAAAATGTTAACCTGGCAATGTATTTAGAATCAATTTGAAAAAAGGAAATTTTGAAATGGAAAAAATGGCAGGGTTGACTAACCAGTTTGAATGTAATATAGAATATTTGATTAAGAGGATGATGGTAGCAGTAACCATAACAAAACCTACAGAAACACAATGGAGAGCCAACAAATTCTCATGCTAATCATTTACACTACTTTCTTTTGTTTCATGCCCACTTCCTCTACTATCACCCCAAATCAGTCCTTACAATATCATGAGACACTTGTTTCTTCTGCAGGAACCTTTGAAGCAGGATTTTTTGGCTTTGAAAACTCAACAAGACAATATTTTGGTATATGGTACAAGAGCATACTACCTAGGACTATTGTGTGGGTTGCCAACAGGAATGTCCCAGCACAAAACTCAACAGCAGTTCTGAAACTTACTCATCAAGGAGTTATTGTCATTCTTGATGGCTCTGGAGGAAGATTGTGGTTCTCCAACTCATCAAAAATTGCAGTGAAACCAGTTATGCAGCTGTTAGATTCAGGAAACCTTGTTGTGAAAGATGGAGAGAGCTCAGAGAATTTCTTGTGGCAAAGCTTTGATTATCCTGGAGACACTTTCCTTCCAGGAATGAAACTGAAAAGCGATTTTCTTAAGGGTCCATATAAGTATCTCACTTCTTGGAGGGACTATGACGATCCATCTGAAGATGTGTTTTCTTATATGATCGATACGAGGGGCTTTCCTCAACAAGTTACTACAAACGGAACTACAATTTTGTACAGCATAGGGCCTTGGAATGGCTATATTTTCAGTGGTGTTTCTTGGGATAGAACCCACACATTCTTGAGTTTCTCTTTAGAATTCACTGACGAAGGGGTTTCGTATGGATATGAAACGTTAAACATTTCAGTGCTTAGTATAACAAGGCTCAAGCTCAATCCAAGAGGGGGTACAGAGCGTTTTCTATGGTCAAACCAAAGACAAAGTTGGGATATTGTAAACAGTCATCCAATAGATCAGTGTGAATATTTTGGCACTTGTGGTGTCAACTCTATATGCAATATTAATAAGCCTCCAATATGTGAATGCTTGCAAGGTTTCACACCAAAGTTTCAAGCAAAGTGGGATTCTCATGATTGGTCTGGTGGTTGTGTGAGAAGAACAAAGTTAAGTTGTGATAATGGAGATTGGTTTAAGGAGTACAGAGGAATAAAGTTGCCAGAAACGTCTTCTTCCTGGTTTGACAGGAGCTTGAGCCTTGAGGAATGTGAGACATTGTGTTTCAGAAACTGCTCTTGTACTGCATATGCAAATTCAGATATTAGAGATGGTGGGAGTGGTTGCTTGCTTTGGTTCCGTGACATTGTGGACCTGAGAACTCACACTGATCAAGGGCAAGAAATTCATATACGAATGCCATTCTCTGAACGTGGTATTTTCATTTCCAATTCCATCTTATGCCCTTTTGCCAGATTTGGTGGAAATATCATTTATGTGCGTTAGAGTTAATAGAAAACCTTCCATCCATTCCATTCAATAAAATTTAACTGGGTGAAATTATAACAATACTAGATACTGCTTACCATCAACAAGAATACTAGCGATTACAAACCAGCTTCCAAGTTGAACTTGTTCTTTATAACATGCCTTTCTCCTTTTTCATTTTTCCCTGAATTGTAAGCTTAGAGCTACTTTTGGATTGATACTAATTTCATTCTTCAGATCAAAGAAGGAATAACAGGTTCCTCAATCCAAAGAGACTTGCAGGGATTGTAGTAGGATTTGCTACATTCATAGTTGGACTAACAGTTCTTGTGTGGGCGACTTCAAAACGTATGAGAGGGATGAAGCTACCCAAGCCAGGTGAAGAATTTATAATTTTTGAAGTATTTTATATTATAGTGAAAAAAGAATAATATTCAAATGAAACAGTATTTTTCAATTCTAAAGTTTGTTTTGTGGTTCACCTAATGTCTATTTATCTGGATTACATTATAAGCAGAAATATAATGTTATTTATAAGCAATTCATGTCTCCTACTACATTGGGAGCAGTGAAAAAAGTTATTCCCTGGAAGCACATGATGGAGAAGGAAGACAACAACTTACCAACAATGTTTCGTTTTTCAACCATTGATATTGCAACAAATCATTTTTCTAACAGAAACAAGGTAGGAGAAGGTGGTTTTGGAACAGTACACAAGGTAGGTGATCAAATTTGTTCTTGGTTACCAAGTTATTCATACTGATTGTCAAGTGCCAAATTTTCCAAAATCATTACTAGGGAACGTTGATAGATGGGCAAGAGATTGCAGTTAAGAGACTTTCAAAAACTTCAACACAGGGAACTGAGGAGTTCAAAAATGAAGTTAAGTTGATGGCAACACTTCAGCACCGTAATCTTGTAAAACTTCTTGGTTGGTCTATTAAAAAAGATGAGAAGTTGTTGATCTATGAATTCATGCCCAACAGAAGCTTGGATTACTTTATTTTTGGTTTGGTCTTTCACACTCATCAATTTTTTTTCTCTGATTTTTCTCTTGCCTTCGTGTTATTTCCATACTAACTTACAAAATGAATGTTGCCAGATACATTGCAAGGCAAATCATTAGATTGGACTAAGCGGTTGAAAATTGTCGAGGGAATTGCTCGGGGTCTTATGTATCTTCATCAAGATTCTAGACTTAGAATAATACATAGAGACATCAAAACAAGTAACATTCTTCTTGATGACAATATGATTCCAAAGATATCAGATTTTGGATTAGCAAGAATATTTGGAGCAGATCAAGCTGAAGCAAATACAAACAGAGTGATGGGAACACAGTAAGAAACAAATTTTTTGTTTAACAAAGCTATATGCCTGTACTGCTTCTCCTTACTTTGATACTGTTTTGCAGTGGCTATATGCCTCCAGAATATGCAGGGCATGGTTGTTTCTCAACCAAATCTGATGTTTTCAGTTTTGGAGTAATTGTTATTGAGATAATTAGTGGAAGGAAGAATCGTGGATTTCGTGACCCTCACCATCATCTTCTCAACCTTCTTGGCCATGTAAGCTTGAAGTGGATTTTGTATAATATATCTTTTGATACATTATTTGTTTGTCCAAGTCAGACCTGAAGAATTATGAAACTTAAAATGAAAACTAATTCATGCATACTCAATGTAATTGAACTATAGTTGAAAGTAAAATCCACATCCACATCCAAAAATCAAGTAAAACAGCATAGGAAAGTGAAACTTTGCTTTAAGTTTTATCATTTATTGAAACTTCCATATGTTTGAATTGAAATTTTGAGTAGGGAATGAACTCACTCGTGTTATGCCTTTTCGTCATTTTAGGCGTGGAGATTATGGAATGAAGAAAGGCCATTGGAGTTAATGGATGAGATATTAGATGATGGTGCAGACTTATCTTTAGAAATATTACGGTGTATTCATGTGGGTCTGTTGTGTGTACAACAGAATCCAGAAAATAGGCCTAATATGTCATCTGTTGTTTTGATGTTAAATGGTGAGAAGTTGCTACCGAGACCAAGCCAACCTGGATTCTATATAGGAAAAGATCATATAGCTGACACTGGATCTTCAAAGCAACATGACAGGTGTTCAATAAATGAAGTTTCAATTTCATCCTTAGAGGCGCGATAGAACATTTTTCATGTAATGTAGATATATAAATGAATACTGTTCAAATGTGCTGAAACTTGTGTATATCTCATATGTGTTTTTAATTTTCTATAGTTAAATTTTAAAGTGCAAAACTTATTACTCTGTCACCACCAAGTTTGTTTACAATGTCCACAAGGGTTTTTCTGTTGTAACAATACAACAAGCTGCATTATACGTTACTTTCCCGTTCACTGTGAACTTGTGGAAAGAACACCACAAGGAGACCAGCCACTGTGTGTTGAAAGGGGGAGCCTTTCATCCATAAATGAAGAACAATTTTGATGATGTCTACTGATCTAGGATAAAACATAGCTTGATCCAGTTAGGATATGCATTAGGCAATTAGCTTCTCTTTATCAAATGTATTTCAGGCCTGCTGTGTAATTCTGCATATGATTAGTTCTTTAACTAATGGATTAGCTGTGAGTATTGTACAAAGTGAAA
>Ga0214543_1002478_pt1 | contig 36265 bp, 12 predicted proteins | sample CNSS2metaG_FD_160094 | JGI IMG/M metagenome (GOLD analysis project Ga0214543, IMG submission 160094) | Root nodule microbial communities from cowpea collected in UCLA plant growth center, Los Angeles, California, USA - CNSS2 | ecosystem: Host-associated > Plants > Roots > Nodule | place: USA... | reverse complement strand
AAACCTTTCTCCCCTCTCACAATTAGCTTTTTAATGATGTTTTAATGGTGGTTTAAGGCCCTAAAACGAAAATTGCATTAAGGAGTGGTGTAATTGCCATTCAAGCACACTTAATTAGATTATTTCCCAACTACCCTTGAGTGTTATGTCTGCTAGGATTTCCCTTAACCCTTCAACTTCAAATCAAGCCTAAAAATGGCAAAAATAGAGTTTCATTTGGGTCCTCCAAGGTTTGAACCCACACTCATGCACATACCAAGCCAATGCCAAACCATTCAACCAATTCATGTTTTATGCTAACCAATATGATTCAATTATTATAACACTCCACAACATGATTAATATATATATATATATATATATATATATAATACTAATTTACTAACACACAAAAATGGCATGCATAAGACTCGAACCCAAGTTCTCTCACACAATCAAAGTACTCTTAACCACTTGAGTTAGTACTTTTCCACGTCATAACATTTCGCATTTATTACCTTAAAGGTTCTCTTTACCTGCCTTTATTAAATAATTATTTAATTAACTATTTAATTTTTCTCGGGTCTTACACAATGTGGGTCAGCTTGGCCAACATAAAGCCCACATATTGCGGGCCGGGTTGGCCTACACGCAAAACTCGATATCCTCATTTAAAACTAACTAATGTAGCAAAGTGGACAACCGAGGATCAATCTGAATGATAGGCAAGGGAAATGAATGATTTATTGAACTTGTTTTGTGAAATGGGTGGAAATATAGTACAATCTACTAAAATTAAAACTAAAACAAACTTAAAATGCCATGAATATGTCCAAATGCAAATTGTTCGATGAAATGCCTAAATGAACTACAATGCACCTAAAGGGTTTGATGAAAGGCTAAAACTAACTAAGTGTGTCTATGTATGATTATGCAATGTGAGAATCCTAAATGCAATTAGACTATATAGAATGCTTCTAATACCTAATTGAAACACAATTGAACCATTGGACACAGATTAAAACTCAAAAACACAGAAATCACAGTTTTGTAAAGTTCCCGAGACGACTTCTTCCTCGAAAGTGCAAGGCAACATCAAATCAAAAAATTATAATGCATGAAATGAAAATGTAATGATGTAGAAAATTTGCAAATGGTCTCAATAGAACATAGAAACAAAAATTGTTCAAAACAATCGAGTATTAGTCGAAATCCCAAAATACAAACCCTAAATAACAGAATTAACGAACATGTGCGTCAGTGATGAATTAGAAGCATTGTGTGATGGATTGAGTGTGGAATTAGTTCACAAACATTAAGTATACTATCAGGAGTAAATTGCAAACGGGAATACATATTAGAAACACAAATAAACTCGAAATCATAGTGTGAATGGAACAGTGTGCATGTTCTATAGAAATGAGGTTCATGATTCATGTTGATGATTTATGTATGATTGATCATAATCAAATGACCTTTGATATCTAACTAGAATGGTTATGCATCCTCTGAAGATTCAACTTGTCTCCATGTCGAATTCAGTGTTGTGGTAGATCAACGTCACTCAATCATTCAAACTTGAATCATGAATTCATTTCAATAGTGGGAAAATTAAAGCATAGCAATTAATCGGTGGAAATGAAAGAAAAATACAAATCTAACATAGACGAACATGCTTACAACAATTGTAACTAGTGAAATGAAAAAAGTAGGCATACAAACACTTCAGGAATTAGCAAGAACAGTAGCACAACAACAAAATATGTAGAAAACAGCGAAGAAGAGTGAAGAAGATCAACAAAAGTGGTTATGTGGTGGCCATCTCATTTGGATTTGAAAATCAAAAAGTCAACTTTAGGTCAAACTTTGGTCAACTCTTGAATTAGAAAGTCAACTCTGCCAGTTTTGAGTAAATTGACTAGATCAGCTTTCTCTCATGACTTCCCCTAGATTATTGTAGCCTTTCTTGATCTTTATTTCTGCATCAAACTCAGAAACCTCAAATGTGAATGTTAAGCACATTAAACTCTACTTAAAAACTCTTAAAGCTAGACTACACTAGACCAATTCTACTTCTGAATTTTATATCTAAACTAAGACTAAAATAATATGCTATTATCTATTTATAAAGCTATTTTGCATATTAAATCAGGTCTAACTATTGGTACTCCTAAGGAATATGCTAAAAATGCATCAAAAACATCAATTAAGCTACTTTTGCAAAACTAGACTAGAAACCTAATTAAACTAATTCTAGGCTAACAATTCCTAATTAATACCTTAAACCTACCCAAAACAATGCAATTGGCTAATAAAAACTCTAAAGAGAAGGGACTTATCAATCTAGGTACTTTTACATTGCATGTGGCTATTGGTGTAAGACCTAGGAAAATAATTAAAATTTTAATAAAGGCAGTTTGGACATCGAAGGTATTGTTTAAATTAAGAAAATAATATTATATATTGAAGTGAAGTGTAGCATGGTTCATTAAAGCTTTGTTATGGGTTAGTGGTCTTGTGTTCGATTCTTGTTATATGCAATTGGTGTGATTATAGTTTATATTTTCTGGTCAGATGCATCATTTGTATGGCTATTAATTGTAATGTTTGACGTGCATCTGAATGGTAAGATAAATGTGATAGTCAGTTTGGTTTGGAGTGTTGGTTTGGAACTTGGTGGTGGTGAGTTCGATCAAGTAGATTCATTTTATTTGGATACATGCACAAGAAATAAAGGTTAATTAAAGTGAGTAAGTGGTCGTAATTAAGGTGAGGTAATATGAAATGATCTTTTAAGTTAAGTTTTTTGTGTAGGGGGAAAGTAATCTTCGTCTCATTACTATGTGATATTGTGGTTAGGAAAATGGTTGTAATTGGTCATTTAGGATGGTAATTAAAGTTTAAGGATGAGTATAATTTGATAATGATTTTTCTTTATGGATGTACCTATGGTGTTATGAAGTGCATGTCGTTACAAGGTAAGTTGGTTAGAAATATTTTAGATATTTTGTTGGCTTGAATTTATCATTAAAAGAAAAAGAGATGAAAAGCCTTCACGGAATATATTTGTTTTTATCTTTGGTGTTGTGGTCATGTTGTTGGTGTTAGCATAAGTGACCTTAGTACATGGATTTGATGAAGCTAATGCATGAGATCATGTGTGATTGATAGGGAATTGATGTGATTCATTGGTGATCAAGCTAGATGTATATTGAATCTGGAATTTACATGAATATCACAAATCTTGAAGATTGGACACAATTCGTAGACTGTACAACATATGTATAGATGCCCTTTTTTCTTGTGTTTGTCCTTTTTAATATTTTAAAAAGGGTTTTAACATGTTAAAGGGCTTGCTGTGTATAGTTCTAGTATGAATATATTCAATTATTTGAATTGTTATTCAATTTATTGATTTCACTTAAGTCAAGTGAAATCAACAGATTGTATAGATAAATCAACATGTTGAATTCACTAATGATCAAGCTATATTAATTGGTTTTTTAGAGAGTGGAGGAACTTTCAATATTTTTGAGTATGTAAATAGTGAAACCAATTTGGAAAACTGTCTCTCAATCCCAATGTACAACTCGTGAGTGGAAGGTCTTTGTATATTAGAGAAAATTTTGCTTGGTTTTGGAGGTTGAAGAACACGTTTTGGTTGGCTAGGGAGAGCCACCACCGTGGTTTGGTTGTTCTTTTGCTCCTTGGTGTTTCTTGGTGTGATTTCAGGTCTGCAAGTAGGATCTTGCTGTGTATAGGTTAAGATTTTTGTAGGATTTAAGAATCTTATTGTTTTTGCTTAATTCAAAAGTGTAATTTTTTAGGGATTTTGTAATTCTTTTAATATAATGCATGATCAGGCTCAAGTTATCCTGATAAATTGGATGTAGCTCAGATATTGAGTGAAGAAGTATAAAAATCATTGTGTAATCCTCTCTCCCTTATATTGTTCTTCATTTAAATCTCAAGAAAACTCATTTAATCAATTTTTGTGAGGTTTGCATTTGCTTTAATGTAATTTGGGGATATAAATAAGTATGATATATCAATTGGAATCGATCTTGCATGATAAAGCATGTTGTTTGAGTAAGTTTGTTGACTTTCATGTTTATGCATAATTTCCCATAATATTAATTAGTTGATTTTATATTTCAATTTGTTAAATCATATTATATGAACAAATTAATTTATTGTTTTTGTTTTTCAATCGACTGAAATGTATGGTCTTGCAGCAATAAACATCTAATTGGTTGGTCAATTGAATTCAAATAGAAAGGGTTTTTACAAGTTTTAATTGAGCATATTTTTTATGTACTCAACCAATTCAACCCCCTCCTCCTTTCTTGGCTAAGAAAGTCATTTTAAACCTACAATTGGTGACATGGATATTGGTCCTTTTTAGCACATTGAAATTTTTCTGGTCATGATAAATTAGGGGTTTGTGATGCATAGTGAAATAGGGGATTTTTGCTTGAAGAATGGTTTCGTGTTTTAAGTTAGTCAATGTGGGGTTAATTTTGATCAATTGGATGAATGTTTATGGAGTGAATGTGGTTAAGTGTATACAATTTTAAATGGATTGCGGGTGCATTATATTTTTCCTCTTATTTTAGGAACTTGTAAAGATTATATCATTTTGGTAGGTGGGAAAATTGGAATGAGAATTTTTGGATGTGGTAATGGTTCCAATAGTCAAGTCAATAAATAGTTGGATGCTTAGTATTTTTTTGTGTATTTTTTGATACTTGATGTATTGAAATAGGTCCCTTGTGCATAAAAATTGTTAGTTTTTTGTATTTTTGCGAAATTGGGGCGTTGAGCGCTAGCTCTCTGGCAGTGATCGGTAGATTTACGAGGCTTTAGGCAATGAGCGCTGGTTTTGGCACTAAGTGGTGGAATTTACAAGGCGAATGGCATTGAGCGTTAGAGTGCCTATTTTGTCTGATTTGTTTGATTTGAATGGAATTGCATGTCCTAAAGTGATCATTCAAAAATGGTATGGTTGTTGTGATATTTTGTGATGAATATGTATGACAAGATGATGTATGGTTGATCGTATAATGATGAGTCATGATATGCATGTAAGTATGATATGCATGTATGTGTGTGATGGTGTATGGATTCTCTTGTAATTGTAAAGCCAGCTTGGTTCATTTGCTTAGAGGGCTTTGGTGAGTCAGGTAAAAGAGTTTCTTTCAACCACAAGGCTTTATCATGATCTTATCAAGAGTGCTCTTACCTAAGTTTTTGGTGAGCAGGTACATTTATTGCTTGTAAGTCTTATGAAAAGTAGGGGAAAGGCCATTTTCAAGAGGCATTGGTGCGCGGGGAAGGAAAATGGTTGGTTAGGAGAGAATGTCATACCGTGTGATAATACTTGGTTGTAATATGAAATGGTTGAGTATGAACATATGTGATCATGCTAGGTGAGTTGTATGTTGGTAATATATTTGTTATGTGATGTTTTATATAGTTAGCTCACGCTTGTCTGTCGGTTTTGTGGTTTCCAATTGTGATGATTGTATAACTTGTGTTATACGGGAGTAGATGTTGATGTAGATGTAGTTGGAGAAGCATAGTTGTGAGGAGACTCGTTAAGATGTATTAGTTTGACTTTGTTAGAAGTTTATTTTCATTTGTAAGGATTCGTAATAAGTTTTCTTTGATAACTTAAACCAGATTGGCTTGAGTTTAAATGTTCTTTTATTTTGAAGAAATAAAGTTTTATTCAGAGGAAACTTTGGTAGGTGGTTTATGAAATAAAGGTTTTGAGAAGTTCCTATTTAATTAGGATAGTATCAGAGAAGTGTTGTGGATTTTGTTTGTGGTTTTAAATTCCATGTAACATCTTGAAACGGGTGTTGCAATTGGCAACTTGACAGTGGGCAAGGCATTGTTGAATGTTGGAGCTAGTATCCACTTAATGCCTTTGTCTATGCTAAAAACAATACAAGATGTTGAAGTTCAACCAACTAGAATGACATTGCAATTGGTTGATAGATCTATTGAATATCCATATGGAATTGTAGAAGACTTACTGTTCAAGGTAGACAAGTTCTACTTCCTAGTAGACTTTGTAATCATGGATATGGAGGAAGATTTAGAAGTACTGCTCATCCTAGGGAGACCTCTCATGAAAGCAGCCAAAGTCATCATTCATGTTGACAATGGCAAATTGAAAGTACAAGGACAAGATGAGGAGGTCAACACAATGTATTTGAAGGGATGAAGCATCCTAGTGATAAGAAGGATTGGTTTAGAGTCTATGTGTTTGATAAGGTCTGTTGGAAGCTTAAAAAAAGGCTGCAACAACATGCCCCTTTGAGAAGATTTTAATAAATCTGCTAGAAGGGTGGACTGATAGACAAGAGGAGGCCATCCAAAAGTGTTTAAAAGATCTGGACCAGACCATAGAAATTTCCTTCGTTGTAGCTCCAAAATTGGAGGCCAGTCCCCAACACAGAACAAGAGCAATAGCTCCAATTAGAGTTGAAATAGCTACCAGCACATCTGAAATAGTTATCAAATGATGGTATACTATCTAATGATATATTTTGTTTTATTTTTTTTAAAATTATGTGGAGGATTGTTGGAATATTTAATCTAATTTAAAAAATAAATAATTAAAATAAAATGCTACTGTTACTCATGTTTTTATGTACTATTGATTTTGTGGGTAAACAATTTTTAACTTTATTAGATTTATTTTGTTTTAAATCATATTCACTAACATTGACTCATAAGTCTCTCTATTCTACCTATTAATACCAGCTATTTGCATGGGCAAAACACAACACAACAAACACTAAAACTCATATAAAAGTGTTTTGTCTTCTTCTCTCCTTCTTTGTACTATCTTTTAAAACAGTGATGTTCATAAGGTTCAGAAATCGTTCATTGCACTTGATTAATCTAATGGGTTGTTGTATCTTGGGAGATGAGCAAATAATATTGTGTCTTGCCCTTGTAGTGGGGACGTTTTCTTTCTAAAGACAGTGTTTTGTGTCCATCGACCCATATTATTTTTATTCCTTACTTCATTTATAATTTTGTTTTATATTGTTATTATTATTATTATTATTATTATTATTATTATTATTTGTTGTTTGGCTTTATGAATATTTTGTTATCCATATCTATGTCTCATTCTTATGTTATATTATAGTTATTATTATTTATTTTGATTAATATTTTCCTAACATAAACATTAATAAGAATTCCATCAAGACTAAATCTTCAATAAAAAAGTTTAGAAAAAAAAACAAATTCAAATTTATTTGTTATGCTTGAGATAATTCTAAGTTTCAATAACCAAATTTCATAAAAAACAATATGAAACTAAATAAAGATAGAGTAGTCCTTAGAACTTCAATGAAACAATTTATCGTCATTGATATTTTCTTCTGTGTAAATATAGGTGGGTTGAAATGTAAAACAATTAAGGATAGTTAAGATTTATGATTCTCACACGATAAAACATTATAGAGCACTAACCTTAATCCATGGGAGATCTTGTGAATATGCGTTCTTTAATTTGTATTCTCTCTTGTGCTCTTCAACCACTGTTTCCCAATCTATCTTTTTGCCTTTTTTTTCTCTTCTCACACGTTCTTGATGGGTTACTGTGAAAAGAACCTTATGGCCAGAGACAAAACCCAATCCTTTTTTTATAAACCAACGTCCATCAAGTTGGTTTTTATTTTATTTTATTATCACTTCTCATAATAATAACCAATAGGTCTCTAAATTTTTATTAAATCACAATTGGGCTCATCATAATATTTCAAATGAGTCACTAATAGAATTAATTCGTCAATTAATTCTAACATGAAATCTATAGTACAATATTAATATTTTGTATACCATATCGAAAACAAAATTTCACTTTGTCTTACTCTAAGTAATCTTCATCCACATAATTTCACTTCTCTCAAAATCTATAGTACAATATAATATTTTGTATACCATATCGAAAACAATTTTTTCATCACACTCAGAAATTATCCCATAATATGTCATGACAACACAAAAGAGTTTAAAATTTGAGGTCAAATGTCTATTATTTGGTTTTGTTCATGTAATTGTATTTTTATAACACAAGAAATGTTTCATTAACAACCAATTTTAGTGACTAAAAGTTATTAGTCACTATAGTGACCAATTTAGATACCAATGTACAAAATAAAAAATTATTGGTTACTACTATTATGAATAAAAAATAATAATTGGTATCTAAATTGGTTTATAAAATTTAGCTACTAAAGTTTTAGCTACCAAAGCAAATTAGTCACTAAACATTAGCTACTACGCTTTTTTGCTACCAAAGGAATAGATTTCTAAATTAGTCTTTAATTAATTAGTGATCAATTTAGCGATCAATTTTAATTTTTTATTCATAATAGTGATTATTTTAGTAACCAATAAATTTTATGTTGTAAATTGGTGTCTAAATTGGTCACTACAGTGACTAACAACTTTTGATCACCAAAATTGATTGTTAATGAGACATTTTCTTTTAGTATTAGTATGTTCCACTAATTCAATAATACAAGAAATATTGCTATTTAAAATAAATATATATATATATATATATATATATATATATATATATATATATATATATATATATATATATATATATATATATATATTGTGGTTGAAATGTTATTAACCGCTATGTACTACTAATGCCCGAATTGGCCGCTATAAACTACAAGTGGCCAGATTGGTCGCTATGTACCATAATAGTCGAAGTTCACTATTGAATCATAATATTCGGATTATCCGCCATCTTAGGAAAGATTGCTAACTCGAATAACCGTTAAGCCTAAAGAAATACCACACAAACCACAAATATAATAGTGAAATAACAAAAATCTACATGAGAACCACGTTCATTAACTACACGGCCTTCTCATAACATGTAACGCCGCCTACTCTAACTTAGAGTAAATCAGTTAAAACTACTGTGAAAAAAGGTGTTGAACCCAAAACCTAGGCCCAACCAGGCCCACACAAGCCCAATGAATGATTGGGTTAGTAAAGAAATAATTGAGGCCCAAACATGGTTTAAACCAAGGAAAACGAAATTAGTCTTCTATAAATAAAAGTGGACCCCAACAATTAAAGGTATGTAATGTATTTCATTAGTGCATAATCGAATATTTGATTTTTGAGAGCTTTTGCAGACTTGATCGTCGGAGCCCTTTTTGCAAATAACCCGCATGTTCTGTCGAAAACCTAGCGTTGAGGACATGACAAATAATACTGAGAAGTGTCTACCCAATAAGCTTGAAAATTGTGGTAAGATAAAGTTTAGGTCCCATAACAATCTAATATTATTTCTGCATGAACAATACACACACAACATATATATATATATATATATATATATATATATATATATATATATATATATATATATATATATATATATATATATATATATATAAATTAAAGATATATTATAATAATATCAACTTTCTTGTTGGACATCTTTATTTTTAACTTATTTATTAAACAATGTTAGTATGTATAAGCCATGAGAGAAGGAAACTTACATACAAGAAGTGTTTGATGAAAAACAACTCAAAAAGAGCTTGCTTACGGATTTATTACAACATTTGTTCAAGAGTATAATGTCTCATCATATAAAGGAAAAAGTAAAATCTATTAAAACAGAATATTTGATAATAATAATAATAAAAGAGAATAAAATATATGATATCTTTATCGATATAAACAAAAGCAGAAAATATATAATATATTTATCCTACTATATAATTTTATAAAAAATTTAATATGATTCTCGTATGTTTTTATTTTATAATAAAAATTTTATGTAATGAGAGTTAGGTCTAACATGATTCATTTACAGGTAAGAATACATACGTTGTGCATGTGTGTTTTTTTTTTTAATATTAAAAATAAATATAAATTATGTTTTAAATTTTTATTAAAGATATTTATTTTAGTTTAAAAAATAATTAATTTAAAAGAAAAGTTAAATGATAAAAATAGTTAAATTAAACAAAACAATTACTCAAAAAATTAAAAATGATAAAATAATTGTTTAATTAAAAAAACTAATTATTTATTAAGGATAAAATAAAAAATAGAAATGTGATATCGGAGACTCCTTTTATACTAGGTATAGATGAAATCTTTAAAATAAAATATATCTGAGATAATTGCGAAATTATGTAAACGTCCATTCATCTATAACAATGAAGTGGAGTAGTGGAATTTGAAAATAAAAACATAGTTTTGCTTAATTGAGTTTCATTTATCTGACATTGAGACCAGTAAAGGCTTAGGCCGAATAAGTTATTGAAAAATACAATCTCGTTATTTAATGTACTTTTATTAAAAAAATAAAAATTATTTATCACTTTATACATTATAATATTATTTTTACATTATTAATTAAATTTTATATTTATTAATATATGAAGATAAACAAATAAGATATTATAACAAAATATTTATCATCCAAATATTAAAAGAATTAAAATACAAACATTTAATTAAAAATATAAATTTTTTAAATAATTAAATTTGACAAGGTTCTAGAGTTATCAAAATGGGTAACCCGACCCGACCCGGGTTGATCATTTAGTGAACCAACCCAACCTGATACACTTATTAGCGAACCAACAAAATTTGAACCCGGTCCGATCCATCACGGGTTGGTGGGTTAAACAGGTTGGCTCACGGGTTCACTTAATTAAAAAAATACAATTTTTCTACTTTTTTTGAGTCAAAATTAAATTATAATTCTAATTAAAATCTAAATAAATTTTAATATAATTCAAAGACAAACTAAAATCACAAAAATACAAATTATCTATGTGTTGGCTAAAAAAAATAACCTAACATGACCCAAATACAAAATCAAACTTAATAAAAAACATTGTGTGACCATTTATTTGCGGGTTGGTGAGCCAACCTGACTCACTACGGGTTCAACCCGGGTAAGCCAGATTCTAGGTGAGCCGTGTCAAAAATCAACCTGTATTGAAATTTGTAAAAAAATTTCAACCCAACCCAAACCCATGGTGAACCGGATTAGCTCGCAAATTTCAACCCATTTTGACAACTCTACAAGATTCAATTAAAAATATCAAATTTATTATCTACTTAAAACTTAATTAAAAAAACACTTAAAAAACCTTTCACAATCAAAAGATTTGTGTTTCTTAAATTTATAAGTCTTACATCATATAAGTTTAAGAATATACACAAACATTATCCACTTCAACATGAAGGTTATAAAAACGGACGTTTAATTGAATTTTATAAGTCATATATATAGTTAATGCTGTATTAATGCTTAAAACATTTTTTTTTAAGATTCCATGATTGGACTTGATGGTTAAAAATAGGTTTAATTATGTTTTTTTTTCTATTTTCATAACAAAATATTAATTTGGTCCTTTTATTTTTTCTTATCTGAATTTGGTCTTTATTTTAGGGAAATTTGATGCCACATCACTCTATCACTGTCACGTAGCTTCACTTGGCAATTTTTTTTTTTTTTTTAAAAAATTTAAAAAAAGTTCAAAAAATTCAGGAACTAACACGTGACACTCTTTTAATGTTGTTAGTGTACGACTAACGAAAATGACTTGATTGCATCAAAATTTTCAAAATACGGATCAAATTGAGATAAAATAAATAGAAGGATCAAATTGATATTTTGGTATGAAAATAGAGATCAAAGACATAATTAAACCTTAAATATATTATTTTCTCTATTCATTTATCTCACCTAAACGTACTTTTAAAAAGCTTAATATTAGACAACTTTTGTAACCAATTGAGATTATCTTGATTTTTTGAACCTAATGAAAGTTTGTTAAAGCCCCCTTTAATGCATCTGGACGTGCATTTTGTTCTGGAGATATTTATCCTTAACAATTACGTGCACGTTAGTCAATACTCGCTTTGTAAAACTTTTATGATAATACGAAAGTAATAATATTTTATGAAAAAGATTCTGAATGAAGGTAATATCTTGAAGTCTTTGAAATGAAAACTTTCAATACTTTTTTATTAGCGTATTTAATAAATAAGAGAATTATTGAAAGCAAACTTTTTTATGGAAGAACGTAAAATTATCCTATAAAAAATTCCAATCGATCAAATGTAAGTTGAATTAAAGCATTACATTTATAATTGTTTAGTAATTAAGTGAGTTTTAAGCTTACCTCAAATCTATAAAACCAGCTTGTAAAGTTAGGATTGAACTCACTTATATAATATGAATTAGTCTTATTTTTAGTTGATATGAGACTTCCAACACATCCTTCACGTTGAGGTATATTCATCTTGTGCATGCTACTAAAAATTAGTGGATGGTCCATTAGTAGCCCTATATTGGGCGTAATAGAATGTCCAATAAATCTCGTTAAGAAATGCTCTAACTTGGCTCTAATACCATATTAAAAAAGTGAGTTTTAAGCAACCCCACAAAACTGACTTGTAAGGTCAAGATTGCACTCATTTATTTATTGTGAATTGGTCTTATCTTTAGTCGAAATGAGACTTTCAACATCTCACAAATAAACAAAAAAGAAAACCTATATTATATATAAAAAAACATGATTTTCTTCACGAAAATCATTTTATACTTTAAATTTTATATAAAAAAACAGAGCATATAAAGTTATCATTAATCAATTTTCTTATCATCTTTCAAAAAATACCTTTATTTTTTAGAAATTTTGCCTTCAAAAGATTTAATATTAACGAATGTTTTCTCTAACCAAGTATATTGTCCATAGAGATATTTTATTATTTCTCTACTATACCTGTACTATATGGTCCATCGGCATCCCTAGCCAAACAATCGGTCAGGTGACCCAAGAATAAGCAGTCGAAGGCCACCCGCTACAGGCGAACAATTCCTTGGGTTGTTATTGTGGCAATTTCTCCGGAGTGATTTAAGGGAGCTCACCACCGAACGGCCTTCGTCGTTCATTCTAGTGGAGCTTTGTCGCCATAACACAATTATGGGGACCTCCAGTCGGGCGGCTGCACCAAAACCAGATTAGTAAGCTAAAAGTAAATTAAAGTAATACAAGTGAGTAATCAAGTTTAAAAAGCAATTGGGACATCATTAAGAAAACCCTAATCACAGACCCATGTCAAAAACTATAAATAGGAATCCAAGGTAAGTTGGTGAGAACTTTTACTTCGCATTTATTACAACATTAATTGTACTTACTCGATCGGACTTGAACTGACTTAAGCATCGGAACCTTATACATAGGTATCCCGATTCACTGGACAATCGAGCGGGTGAAAGCTAGAAGAAATCGAACGGGAGAAAGAATGAAAGATCGAACGGTACAAAGTTGTACGAAAGGACTTAAGACAAATTGAATGTTGGAGATAAGTGCTTGGTCCCTATACCGAAAACAATGCTTTTCATTAAAATTCAAAATGTTTATTTGAAAATTGAAGTGAATAAACATTTCACAGTTCACACTGATTACGCGATTCTGGTTCTCTTTTTGTTGTGCGGATGCGATTAATTACGTTGGAATCCCTTCCTTTTTTGGCGTCTCTAACTTTACTGTTTTTATGGTTCTTTTGAATTGGATAAAGAATAATAGAAATCTAAAAGGTAGTTAAAGGGTTCATTTTCAGCAATATCATGGGTTAGTGAAAGTTAAATATGCCATGTGAGAGATTAAATAAAGTTTCATACTGTTAGTTATTTCTCGATATACAAAACCAATAATAAATATGATAATGATGTGAGAGATTAAAAACACTAAAACTAACATAGATATTTGAAAAACATGAAAGTAGTGTTTAACTAATCTTAGGAAAAAATTTAAAAAGTATATAAATTTAGATAAAATTATTATTGTAGTATTTTTATTTGATAAAAATATGGGAGGGTAAATAATGGTTAATTAAAATTTCAAAAATAATATTTTTTTATTCATCAAAAATAATTTCTTGATTAACTGGAGGAGGTGCCCTAGTAATAGGAATATATTCTCTTCCTTTTGTACTTTCTTACTGAAGAATCTAAGAGAAAAATTGAGAACTACAACATATCATATGTAAATTTTTTAAAATAATTGGTGACCATTTTATATACTAGTTTAAGTTATTTCAACAAATCTCATATATGCGTAGTCATTCTTGGTATTTTTTTATTCAAATTACCTCATACGATATTAAACTAGGAATAATTTGTAGTTAAATATTAGATGATAAAAGTGAAGTTCATTTTCAAGATCTTCAACTTTATTGGTAATATATATGATAAAGAGATTATTAGGCCAGGGTTTAATTTACAAAGAAATTCCTAACGTGATGTTTTGGAAGTCCATTCATTCATAATAATAACTTTTTGTTGTTAGTGGTAGAGAAAATTTTAATTGTTAAAAAGTTTTGGTAAAGCATTTTTACTTTTTAAACCAAAAAGAACATGTGAAAGGACTCAAGAAGGTTTTAAAGATTGAGTTGTAAAGAAGAATTAGAATGACATTTGAAAAGTCGAGAATTCCCTTACAACTCTTTGAAGACATACTATGATAACAAAAGGATTTTTTTTTTTCATATTTTATTTAAAAAAAAAAATGTTACGTGTATGATCTGAACTTCAAGACTAAATTTTAGATCTAAATTTGAGAACTAATATCATAGTACTATCATGATTTCAGGAGAAAAATAACTTTTTCCAAAAAGCGTTTTTTATTTTTATTTATTTTTTTATCGATGGAGACAATTTTACCAATTTTACAAGTAGAGACTGAAATTTATTCTAGAGACAAAACTCAATAGTTGACTCTAAAATAGTGTTGATATAATATCAGACTACTTTTTTAAATGATATATTCTTTATAGTTTCTTTTCTATTGTATTAAAACTTTATCTTCTATATGTAGTTCTTCTTTAAGATTATTTATTAAGGTATTTCATTAATTAAACACAGATTATTATCGGTTTCTAGTTAATATTTTAATTGAAAAATTTTAAGTGATTATTTATTTTGTTGTAACAAGTGCGATGGTTCAAAAGATTGTATGGATGTCTCTCAAAGTATTTATATATTATCATTAGTTAAAGATTATGAGTATATTTATTATGTCATGCAATGGATGACATTCATGGTGCAAGCTAATCATGTAAGAGGTTGGCATAATGTAATAAACTAAAACTCACTATTAGGCATATAAAATAATTGATTACTTTCATATATATACTAATTTTAACTTCAATTCACTTATTTTTGAAGAATTTTGATGATGTACAACAATCCAATTTAAAATTTAAAAGCATTAGTTTATGTTCAAAAATACAGGCAAAGTATTTTTTTTAATATATATAAGAATTTAGAGAAGTTGAAAAGTTTGAGTATATTAGTTTATAATATTTTTATATCTTTATAAACTTTGTTTGGAAGATTATTCGGTTATTGTTAGAACTTTTATAATTTTATATCATTTGAATTGTAGCACTATGAATGTGATTGTACAAAATTTTAGCAGGTTTGTGATAAAATGGAATTGTAAAATCATTATTACAGCAAAACAATTAATATATATTGAAAATTGATCTCAGAATTATTGGTTAAACTTGGTAATATGATACACTGAGTTTCTACACGTAGTTGGTGGTAGTTGCATGAAGAGAAATTCATTATCGCTGAGAATGATGATTACATAAGAAAAAAACGATTCAATATATCAACACGTATACTCCAATCGCACATGCTGGTCAAAATCAATCAATCAATTATGTTTGATAATTCCCAGATTGAGGTGGTTAATCCTTTGTGTATTTGACAAGTGGAACATCATTGCACGAATTGTATTTAAAAGAACCGTCCATCTTTTGATATCACCCCACAAACATTCTAGTACGAATTCACAAGATTTTCAACACATGGTTTCAACTATAGATCACTAGCTTAATAAATTACACTATATAGTTATTGTGCTTGACTTGTTCTTGTTTATAATAATGGTAAAATTGGAGGGTTGGCCCCTACCCACCAAAATCCTAAGTCAAAATGCTAACTGCACATCACACATGGGTAACCACCAAGTTCTTCAATGCACCTATACAAAGTTGCCAACATCAATGCTTGCTTCCATAACTCACCTACAAAATATATTAGGCTTCATAATTAATATATATTTAGATTTTCAATTATCAATTCTTGACTTCATTCATAATCAACAATGTTGTGGGTTACATCATCATGCATAAATAACTTAGCTTCCAAAAGGAATGAGTAAAGAAGTGATTATGCTAGGTGTATGGACAGAAGCAATCTAGTTGCCATGAGTTCTTGTGGGGTTTTTTTTCTTAGCCCTAATTTTATGGAAAATACTAACTCTTGTAATTTTCACTAATTAAGTGCTGTTATTTTTTTTAAATTATAAAATTTAAATGTATTTTATACGATAAACATTAGTTGACCCTATAGTTTTGACTTATTATTTAACATGCATATAGATAATCTTTATCTTAAGCAGTTAGTACAATAATGCAAATCAATCACATCAACATATGTGAACAATTATCAATAAAAGTCTTCATGTGTGCCATGTACAATTCCTATAATCTTTCATTTCAATAAATTTCCATACTTTGTAGTTAAATAATTGATCATGAGCTTTTGAATAAAGGAAAATAAAGGATTCGATATCTTGTGGATACTTATCGTTTACTATCTGTTTTCTAAAACCTTGGTTCTACCAAATTTTCCTACAATATTTAGGATTTACATCTAATAATAATGTAACTAATTATTATAAAACAAAATATAGAATTAATTGGTTTACAGGCTCGCCAATAAAATTAATTTCTAATATTCAGTGAATTAGAAACAACTCGTAATTCAAAAAAAGAATGTATTAATTTTATATAGACAAGCAATATACTTGTTTGCTGAATAAACTAAAAATAAGTTTTTGGAATGATAAACTTATAAACTTAATTACTTTATATATATTTTTGAAAACTTTTGGATTTAACAGGATACCATTGACTGATATAAGTAACTTGGAAATTGTTCGATCAAAATATCATAAGGTCCACTTACTAAGGTTGTACATATTTTAATATTTATTAGGATAAACACTCTTTATTTTAATATTTATTAGGATAAATACTCTTTTCAAGTTTATTAAAACTTTGCACCTCACTTATATATTAGGATATACTTTAACTTGACTCTGATACCAGGTTAGAAGTGAGCTTTAAGCCTAACTCAATTTCACAAAACCAGCTTATAAGGTGAGGTTTACACCTCACTTATATATTATGAATTGACCTTATCTCTAGTCGATGTGGAACTTCCAACAAAACTTACAAGAAAGAGTTGTTACAAATCATTTTCTTGGTCATTGAGTAGCTTAAAACTCACTTAAACGTTTTTCCATAATATGGACTTGCTTGTAGACTATACATTAAATGTGTTCTATGGATGGATTAAATGTTCTTATTTTCTTTAAATAATGTCTCAATAGCTAGTTATCTCTTTTTAAACATAGTGTCTTGACTTGAACTTGTGGAAAGCACGTACCCATACAAATAGATTGACTTTTCCAAGCTTACAAAGCAAGCACATGGAGCAAAGCAAATTTAGCTTGTTGCAAAGATATCGTAAATGTGATGTAAGTTTTTTTAATTCTCTTGGTTAAATGTAAAAAAATGGACATTAAATAAAGTAAAAATAGAAATATTTGTGAAGTACATAGTTTAAAACTGTGTGTACGGTCTAAGCATATCAATGCTTATGAGAAATAAAGATAAGACTGCATAATTCAAACATCGTTTAATAAACGAGACACCACAGTCTTACAAACAAAACATGACCATATATTTTATGCTTTATTGTTTTTAACACTTGATCAAAATAATGGGTGTTGTTATTTTCTCTAACAAATACATATTTTGAAAAGCTAATCTAGCGTGAATGTGGATTTATATTGCTAAAAACTTGCTTTTAATATTCTATAAATAATAAGAGATAGGGTTAACTGATTTCAAGAAACAACTAAAGTAATGGTTTAGCAATACTATTTATGAATCATTAATATTCAAATAAAATGAGATTGAAATTTAAAAGAAAAATAATGTCACAATATCAGCATTTTTTTTTTCTGGACAAAGTTATTGGACAAACTGAACCCATACCACTATTGTTTTTGTCCTATTGAAAAGTTAATGGAATTGTTTGAACCCTTTAAGGTGGGCATGGGCAGCACTCTGGCCTGGATATACACTATCACTGTCCTACATGTTTCACCAACCAGTGTTACCGTAGTACTAACCAATTCATTGCTATCATGGCCATGTTGATATCAAGGAGAATATTGTTTTGGAAGGGAGAAGCCAGATCTAAACATGTTTCAAAGCTTCATTGGAATAATTAATGTAGTTTGTTAAGCACCTTGTTTGTACTCTCATATGTAGGGAAGCCCACACATGAACTCGTGTAGCTGTAGTGGGTTTGGTCATTATTAGTTTAGATATGTTTTCAGCCATTTTGTGCAACTTTTTTTTATTGTTATTATTAAACAAGCATTTTAAGAATAATATAAAAAAACAACAACATAATAGATCAAGAGAGTATCCCAACAAAATTTATGAAGTAAAAGTTTTATATCATTACAAGAAAATTCAAAATTAGAAATCAATTTTAGAATAAATAAATAGTTAGTCACTAGTGACCAATTTAGATATCAATTTACAAAATTAAAAATTATTGGTTACTAAAACAATCACTATTGTAAATAAAAAATAATAATTGGTCACTAATTAATTAGAGATTAATTTAGATACTAACTCATTTTGGTAGTTAAAACTTAGGTAGTTAGTGACCAATCTTTTTTTATAGCTAAAACTATGATAACTAATTTTAAATACCAATTTAGTGACCAATTATATTTTTTTATTCATAATAGTGACTATTTTAATAATCAATAAATTTTAGTTTTGTAAATTGGTATCTAAATTGGTCACTATAATTACAAATAATTATTAATAACTAAAATTGGTCACTATTTAAAAGTCTTCTTGTAGTATATATATATATATATATATATATATATATATATATATACATATATATATATATATATTGAGAATTAGTTAATCGTGCAAATAATTCCTTGGTTTTAAATGTAAGAAGTTAAAAAACACGTTGGTGTAAAACGTTTACGTATGATCCATCTATTATGTAATTTCCTAATAATAAGATAATAGTCTATTAGGCTATCCAAAAACTAATTTATATCACATTCATCCAAATTATACCTATAAGCTAGATAAATAAAGAAATACAAATTTTCTTTCCACACACGGGCCAAACTGAGATCAAAATCATGTTAACAACACACAGACTTGAACATATGACATGTTAAGCTTGAAGGGCTAATGCACTATACATATTTGAATACACATCAACCACATGGGTTGAGATGTAGTCGGCTTAAGTTTAGTTGGCCAAGACAAGACCATATTGGCCAAGCTACTAGTATTTGTAAAATATAACCAAGTTAAGCAGACAGGTTAAAGCAGGATCAACCAAGGTAATTTGGCCATGTTGATCAGGCCCATCCAACTAAGCTCCCATGAACAATAGTATAAATAGCATATTGCACGAGGTAAATTGAGGACAATCATTAATTATTGCGTTTATTGTCATTTGACTGACTTGAGTGTTGGAGTCTCTTCTGTAGGCACACCCCCTGTTAGAATTTGGAGAGGATTTTATGTAGGGAGTTACCAGTTTGTGAAAGTTTGGATATTGTAGTTTGAAAAGATAATGACTCATTAAGATTTTTACAAAGTATAGTTAGTTCTATAAACAAGAACATTTTGGCATCCACCGTGGGGTCGACATATATTTTGTAAAGAAAAACGTTATATGGTATCTACTAGGAGTAAGATGGTTAGAGCAAAGGAAGCAAGACCAAGAACATCCTCGCCTGACATAGCCGCGATACTAGAAGCACAAATGAAAATGCAATAAGAGTTTGCAAAGTTCAAGAAGACAAGTGTTGAAGAGATGGATGCCCTAAGGCGAGAGAGCGCTAGGCTAAAGAGGAAGGTAGAGGATGACAACAATGGAAAGGAGAAGAAAAATACAAGAACACAACTACGATGCACATTTTTATGTCGCACCATTGCATGACTAATGAGAATGAGGGGGAAGTGGCTACAACACCACCCCTAAAACTGGAGGAGCAACTATGCCTCCCTAGTAGTAGGAGAAAGTCACTAACACCTTTTTCTTGATGGCATCATGGATACCCTACTCCCTAAGTAGTGGAAGGCCCTTATAGTTGATTAATATTATGGTACCACTGACCTAGATGAACATGTCACCATTTATGTCACCCAAGACAATCTGACAATGTTGTTATGTGCAAGTTCTTCCTTACCACCTTGAAAGGAGTTCCTTAGAGTGGTTTATCCACTTACCTCCTTATTTTATAGACTGTTTTGATACCTTAACAACAACATAGTTTGCAAAACAACATTATCACTTCACTTCCATGGGACTTCTTAATGTCAAGTAGGAGAAAGGAGAATCTTTGCACACCTTTGTCTACATGTTAAATAAGGTGGCTTTGAATACCATGAACTTGAATCTTGAAGTAGTTTTGCACTATATGATTACGACGGTGAGGTCAAGACCATTTGCGGATGACCTGTGCATGATGCGCCTACAAGCATGGATGAGTTAAGGTAGCTGACTACAAACAAACCTTCTAGCACCTCCTATGAAGAAACATTGCAAATACCATTGTAATTACGACTACACAGTGGAGGAGTGTGTCGCCCACCAAGAAAAGATTACAAGCTCATCCATGTCAGATATCTTAAGCGGTTCATGAGGCATGATGATGTAGGAGGCTCATGTACCCACCACTGAATATATGTTGATAGGAGGGAGGGTCGTAGACACCGAGATAAGGATGAAATGAAAGAAGAGTCAGCTCAACGCGAGGAGAGATGATATGATGCTAGACCCCGCTTAGGGGTACTATTAACACAATATCATGAGGGTTTGCTGGAGGAGGCTTATTGACATCAGCCATGAAGATGCATCTTAGGGCGGTGCAATCCTTCAATGTTGTACCTAGAACCTTTAAAAGGAAGAGGATGCCTCTTATAACCTGCATGGATGGTGACTTTTAAAGTGTGGACCTTGAACAAGATGATCCTATGATAATCACAATGGAGATTGAAAACTTCATTGTTAAGAAGATTGTGGTGGATTAAGGTAGTTTGGTATATATACTCTACTAGAAGACATATAAATGGTTTCAACTATCAGAGGAAGCTATGACCCCATATGGTGAGCCCATATTTGGCTTATCTAGAGAGAGGGTTTGCACCAAGAATTATACTGACCTACACACTGTTAGCACAAATGATTTGATGCTTGAAGATTTGATGAAGATATATGAACACATTGCATAGTGACATCATGAAGTTATGATCAATTGATGAAGACATGAAAACTTGAAGATATGGGTGTTGATTAAGCTTGGTGTGTGTGCAAAATCTGGGTTTCACATGAAGATCACAAAGCTTGAAGATTGAAGCTTTTAGTGTAGGCAATTTGACATTGTGTAAGTGTCTAGAGTCTTGGTGTAGTCTTTTAACCTGTTAAATGGATTTTTAACAGATTAAATGACTAGTTGCTATAGTTCTGTAAGTCATATATTCAATCAGTTGAATTAATTTTCAATTGACTGATTTCACTTAAGTCAAATGAAATCAACAAATTGATTGAAAAAATTAACTTGTTGAATATGCTAACCAACAGTCTATATAATCTGGTTATTCGAAGAAAGTCTGAAGAGTTGTTATTTTTGAGTGCGAATCACTCTAAACTTTTGGAAAATTCTTTCTCTAGATCATACAGATGTGAAGTTGTTCGTGAAGAATCATTGAATTTCTTGGACCATTTTTGCTTGGTTTAAAAACTTGGAGAAAAAGGTTTGGTTGGCTAAGGAGAGCCATCATTGAGGTTTGATCTTTCTCATGTTTTTGGGTGTTGCCGGGTGGTTTTCCAAGTCTGCAAGTGGGATCTTAATATGCTTAGTTGAGATTCTTATTGGATTCAAAAGTCTTGGTGTTTTTTTTTAATATTTTAAAATTGTAATCTTGCGGATGGTGTAAATCTTTTGAAATATTGCATGTCAGGCTTGGGTTGCCTTGACAAATTACATGTAGCTCAATTCTGAGTGAATCAGTATAAAAATTTGTGTGTATGTGTTTGAATCTCTCTTTCTTTGCTTGATTTTTGATAAAAAGTTTCATGAAATATAGTTTTAAACAATGTTTGTATGTTTCTTGAATGATTTGACACAATCTAAGGTTGTATCTTTGTTTATATTCCTGAGTGGAATTGATCTTGATACGTTCCTAATACTATTTCTGAGTTAATCATCAAATTCATGTTTCTGAAGAATTACCAGTATTTCAAGCAACTATTTCTATATTTTAATCTATTGAAACTTATTGATTTGTCTGGTTGACTATTGTAACACCCTAATTTTGGGATGTCATTGAAAATTAAAAAATGAACATGTTTGGAGGAAAAGGATTTTCATTAAAAATGTACTAATAAAAAACTTTTAATTTGATTTAAATTACGTAGGTCAAAACATCAATTTGTCTAAAAAATTTCAAATAACAATTGCGAACAAAAAAAAAATTACATAGTCTTCAATATTTGATTTGAAAAAAAAAATCATAAGAAACTCCTGAGTTCACCCCAACCTCTTGTCAATCTACTCCATGCCAAAAGCATCTACATTATCATCTGCTCCTGTATAACACACATGTTATACGATCATCGCACACACAACAAATACATAAACAAACAAATAGGGGTAAGCTAAGCATAAATAATGATATATAAAAGAAATTCAAAAATAAAACGTGACAAATAATACTCAACATCACATCCAAGTAAAACACTTAAGCATTACCATCACAATCAAGCTTTGGTTTTAACATACAACCCCCAAAATCCAAACAACCATACCAAACCAAACAGACTATCACATTCATCTAGAATCCTTAAATATAGTAATCATAATCAAGCTTTGATTTTCCATGACCTTTTACCCCACAACAACATCTAGTTTCCTAGAAATACATGGTTCGATGTGTCTTGCTATCGCAGCCAAACTGTCTCCCTTATTCCTCAAGGACTTATGAGTAAAAACGTTGATGCATCGCACACTGGGCACTATACTCGTAATGAGCTGAAATAAGGCGAAACATCTTTCCTCTTTCCACTACTTCACAAAAGCGAGAAAGTACAATACTCAGACCAATTCTCTACCACTGTTTCACACAGGTGAAGAAGACCCTTTTTCATTACTTCACACAAGCGAAAGAGTCATAACTAGATCTCTAGGTACGGAAAACCTCACACAACATTTAATTCCACCATGATTCTTCAATAAAAGAATAACACTTCTAACATACAACACAAGAAAGCTAAAAATTGTCAACCAAATACACACCATCACGTTTTGCATGGTAAATAAAATTCCATAACAAACTCATCAACTTATCAAATAATACATTCAAACAACGAACTCTATAAGTGTTTTCAAAACCAAAAGAAGCAACAAAAAACTAAAGTACCAAGCCATCATTTTAATTCTTTAACCATTCAAGTGGAATATTACATATAACAAAGCAAAAGACATAACATCGACATTGCAACTACAATTATATAATTTACGTTCAACAAAATAACCATCACATGATATAAAGCACAAAGTAAAGTCAAAGAACACACCCATCCCATCAAAGGCCACCAACACATTAAAATATAAGAAAAATAGTAAAACCAAATGAAAAGCACCAAATAAAGATTATGAAAAGCTAATGAAACCAAATGGAATTGCACCTAAGAGTATAAGGAAGAAAAACATGCTTTTACATGCCTACAACAGAAACCAAATCATTGTACCCAAGGTCATGCATTGATGTGAAAGAATAAGCAAAGGGAGAAAGAGAAAACAACCAACCACCAATTGCAACGTCCCCTCACTTACCATAGGTTTTCAACCCCTAATTACATGGCAACTCAAGGGAAAACCCTTCACTGCACCAAAAAAAGAATAAAGAAGGAAACCACACTTCTATGTGCCCCATGTCTCTTACTATACCCCTAATTACATAACTTTAAAAGAGAAAGAACCCAAAAGGATTACCCACACCCATGCAACTAAAATAGATACATTAAAAGGAAAACGTGTGTCCATGGTCCTCCACCAAACGCTTCACACCACACTTCCATGCATGCACTTTTTTTTATGCAAAAGGAGAAAGAGAGAAGTTGGTAACGTTGCACTCACCACACACCAATTAACCCAAACCCCATGCACACCATGAAAAAAACATCAATGCAAAGAACTTCCTAATGGTTGCGGGAAACTAAAACGAAGAGGTCTTGTAGCAACACGTCTAGATTGGGAACCTTGGACGTTGGGGAAACTACATCCCCCAAAGAAACCATACTCTCGTGCAAACTAAAGGATTTTGAAAAAAACCCAAATCAATTGGTATATTAAACTAGTGAAGAACAATTACACATGGAGGCCATGGATTCCCCACAGATTGAAGGAGCATATAACGTGTACTATGGTATTGATAAGTGTAAAAAATAAGTAAATTTTCCATTTGAAATTGACACTTATCATGTATCAAATGGTGCTATTTGTGTACAAAAATAAACCTCCTTATCTTAAGATATAGAATGAGATATTGAGAAATAGAGTTTTATGAATTACAATGATCTTTTGCTGTTTTGAAGTAAATAAAAGAAAATATCAAGTATGCAGCTTAGCCACAATATTGGAACTGAGCCATGGAAGAAGAAAAGACATGACAACATATTTGGACTTTCTAGTTGAGCACAAGAAATGAATAGCTGAGCCTCGTGAGGAAACCCTCTTTGCAAGGAAACCTATAGCCCAAATCCATTAGGTTGAGCAGCCAAGAAAACCTTTTTAAGAAGGAAATGTCACGTGCTAAGCACCGAGACAAGGAGTTGAGTTGAGAAGGAAATCCACTTGTGAAGTAACCCATAAGGCAAAGCATCAAAAGTTGGACTAAGCACCACCCAAAAATTCCTATAAATAAAGACCTTGGGTCTTCATTCTAGTCAATGAGTGGAGGTTCCACAATGTAGCAGTAGGGTAGAATAGGGTTTGTGAGGCACGAGGGAGGTACTCTTAGTGTAAATCTTATGTGTAAATGTTGTTGGAATTGCATTGTAATATTCTATGAGTAGTTGAACTCCCTCGTGTCGAGGTTTGATGTAATCAATTTTGATTATATTTGCTTCTATTTCATGGGTATTTATCTTTGCTTTCATTCAATTTTTTGTGGTTTGATTTATGCTTAATGATGACTTGATCACTCATTTATTTAACTGGTTTGGATTTTGAGTTGAGTAACTGGTCTCAAACGGTGATCCAATCAAATCATCATAAATGTACTAGATGCTTCTTGGCATACCAGAGTGGATGTTAGAGGAGAAATAAGTCCTTAATTGAAATTATTATTTACAATGCCACGAATAAAAAACTTGAATATTTTTAGAAGTATAGTTTGTTTAGATAAAGTTACCCTTCAATGTAATTGTGGTCACCGAGGCAAAATGTTATTTGTCCATCTTATACACTATGTATATTTTTCTATTTAATGAATTTAAAATGGAAATTACAATACATTTAAGAATTATTCAGTAAATATTTTCATAACAAATTTTAAAGTTATGGATAACATATTCTTATAACTAATTTTTCTCCTTTTGTGGGTTTTTTTTATCCAAATTGAAGGGTATCCTAACTTTTTAGTTGATAATGAACCTTTTTTATATGTGAAGGATTTGGATGTATTTTGAATTTTGTATTGTATCTAGAATTCTACCTCTCAATGTACTCTATTAGCATGCACTTAATTTTGCAAGTGTTGTATAAGGGTTATCACATCCCAAATATTATGTTTTTTATTTAATTTTTTTTTGCTGATAAAAAATAAAAAAAATAAAAATAAAAAATAAAAAAAGAAAAAAACATTTTAGTAAATTAAAAATTAGGTTATAAGTTAAAAGAATAAACTTTGCCAATTAGTTTATAAACAAATTCATTTTAACTTATGAACAAGTGTATTTTGTTTTTCTTTATTTTTTTTCTCCTAACGGAAAAATTGTGTCTAAATATATCTTTTACTATTATTGTATTGTCTGGTATAAGACATCTTTTAAAAAAAAATGTTGATTATACAAGCACTCATAATGTTTCCTCATATGTTACGAGAAGATAACTATATATGATTATTCACCTTACCCACACATGTCCATGTTCATGAACCCTTTCTTCTCTTTTATTTTCCTACTTATTCATTGAGTACTTGACTTTTAGAATGAATTAGATTAAAAAACATTATTAAATAACGATCAATGTTAGAGATAAAAATTAATTATTGATTATAGTGACTAAAATAAATATCAATTTATAAAATAAAAATTATTGATATCTAAAATATTTTTTAATATGAATACAAAATTATACAGTTGGTTTGTGAATTAGAGTCTAAATTGGTTCTGAACATTAGTCACTAAGATTTTAACTTTCAAAGCATTAGTTTTTAAAGTAGTGTCTAAAGTAGTCTGTAATTATAAATAATTAGTCATTGTCGAGATTGGTCTTACAAGACCAAATATACTTTGTAAAAGACTTCCACAAATAACCTTGCAACACATTTTCCAACTTTCCCGTCAAGATATTCAGGTATCACCCCATACCGAATAGGGTGTGCCTGCAAAAGATTCTTTGATGCTAAAGTTAGTAAAGTGTGTCAGATATGGTAATAAATATTGTAACAATGAACGTAATTAATTTACTTTGTATATTGTACTATTTATAGTGTGTTTATGACCTTTTACCATTATGGGTCTAGCCAAAGTAGATAATCACCTTGATTGATTTGCCTAATTATCTACTAATGTACTTCAACTGTTATTTTAATTTAATCACCATTGCCACTATTGCTATGTCTTGGCCAAGATATACTTTGTTGTAGAAGTAGATGCAGTCCGAGATGATCTCGGGTGATCAAGATGATCTCGGATGTGTATAGTATAGAGACTAATTTAGACATTAATTTTTTGTGGCTAGAATCTTGATAATGTTAGAGACCAATTAATTATATTCATATTCACAAACCAATTATAACTTTATATTCATAATAGACACTATTTTATATGAATTTTGTAAATTAGTATCTAAATTAGTCATTGTAATAACTAATTATATTTGTCTTTAAAATTGATTGTTATTTAATAATTTTTTTTTTATATTTTTATTGAATATTCAAAATATAACGATGAACACAAATTTTAATATTTTAAAATATATTAGAAACTTTTATAATAAATCAACATCAATATATTTATAAAATTTCAGCCGAGAAAAACACAAAAAAAAAAAAAAAACCAGTGAGAGAATTTGATCCCTATGCAGAACACAATGTGGTAGTGGAAGCAAGGAGGTGAATTAAGAGGGGCTTTATGAAAAGTTGAACCCTGATTCACTGAAGGCTAGTTTGTCCATTGAGGATTGAATTATTAAGAGATGAAAAGGGATTGAAAGCAGGGTAACCAAACAAGGTGTTGCCATGCCAAACCTCATCATAGGTCTCAACTTGCTAAGGTACTCACCTATGTTGCTGTTTTTCAAAACACTGTGACCCCACTCAATGTCATGTCTCAACTCACATGCTGTTAATTAGGGTTTCACACCATACCCTCATAAACAATGTTTATCAGCTCCATAGAATTAAAAGGGTTACCCCATAAGGCAAATTATTCCTACAAGTTACAACTCAATACTTATTCCATTCCATTTTTGCAATAAATTCATTATTTATTATTATATATGTCTAAGTGGCATCTAGCTTGTATAAATATTCAAATGTTAGTCTGGCTGGCAGCATAAAATAAATTAGAATTCCAAGCACAAAACATCTTTGCATGGTAATGGAAATAAGAATCCAATGAAGAAAAATCAAGTGAAAATAAATAATAATAATAATAATAAAAAGTCTCATTAATTACAATTCAATGTATGACTCTTCAATTAGATCGCCTCTAACCGTTGAAATTATTCTAGCTTTTCTCTCCCTATTTCAAACTCTACAAAATATAGTGTAATAATTCTTTTTTTTAACCAGCATATTGCATCATTGAAAAGTATTAATTATTTTTTATTATGTTAAGAAAAGTATATGTGGCTCGATTCAAGGCAAACAAAAGTTTTGGATAAAAGAAAAATTAAAATTAAGGACATGGTACTTATTTTTAGTTTATAGAAAAATGTATATAGTGCAATATAAAATGTTGGGTTGGTTGAATGGACCTAATAAACTGGCCTTGAAGTTGATCTTGATCTGAAAATAAGGTGGACAGCACTATGGCAGTGTGATTGCTTAGGCAAGTTTCAATTATATAATACACTTGCAAGCTACTTGATTGAACCTCACTACATTCAATGCTTCCATGGTATCTGCTTTAAACAACATATGGCATATTCTTCTTCTTTTTTTTTCTTCTTTTCTTGAAAAAGATTATGCTAGTGAAATGCAAAACCTGGGAGACAGGTATGTGAGAATGGTAATAAGAATTCCATTTTTGACAGAAATGTTTATCAATAATAAGAATGAAGGAAATGGGACTAATAAAGTTACATCTAAAAAAAAGGAACTAACATGTGTTAATATTAAGTAAAATTTTAAAGAAAATTACACCGCAAAATGCAGTCCAAAAGATAAAGGGTTTGTAACCATAGAGATGGAATAGTGAAGATTTTATTAGGTCTTGGTTGGACTTAAATGTAGTTCTTATAAAGTCATTTCTGAAACGTATGAAATGCATTTTGGAATAAATTTTCTTAAAAATATATAATACCTTCTAAATGAGTTTTTTTAAATAAGTTCTCTCTTTTCATTTCCTTCTTCTTTTAACAGGAGGTGTTGTTAATAATAATGGAGTGTAGGAATGAAAAGCCTTAAAATTGTACACAACTTCTTATTGGATAGGGAAAGAGAAGTGTCAAAAACCTGTACTTTAGACCCAAAACGATCAAAATCCATACAATTTCAAGACTATAGTGATGTACACATTGTTGCTGGGACAATTCATGATTTTTTTTTTCTTTTCTGCACCTCCTCATTAAACCAGAATGAGGTAAAAATCCTTCTAAAATATTTACACTTTCTGAGAACTGTTATATGGAATGTTCTAATAAATTTCCAATTTGCACATTCTAGAGACTTTATGGAACAAAGATATTTTGAGACGAGGAATTCATAATATATTTAAGAACGTGTGTAATCTATAATTAGTTTTTCTTTTTTTAAAATATTTATGAAGTTCTCATTCTAGAATATTTAAAAATAAGATATATTGTCATGGAATACTATTTTTGGAACAATTTAAAATTCATTTCAATGTATTGGCTTTTTTATTTCAGTCCCTCTGATTTCTCTCCTTATAAAATTCAGGCAATCAATCAAACGGTAAAAACAATGTTACCATAGTCACTAGTATTATAAATAAGACAGAGAGATAGAGAGAATAAAACATGAGAAAGAATATTTCTATTTTCCTTTTTTCTCTCTACACTAAACTAAAAGTACAGAATATACAAACAATATACCTATTTTAGATTTAGCATAAAAGAAAGAATGTAAAGCACAAAATTAATAAAGACTAGACACATGTATAAAGAGAAACAGAAAAAATATTACAATTTGATTATGTACAAAATAACATAATTGATATTAGCTTTGTTTTAGAAGCCTTGTATTCATACTCCTCTTCTCCATAAAATATTAGAAAGCAAATAAGATCCAATTTGGAAGAAATACTCTTAAAAGATTGAGGACTTAAGACTTTTGTATAGATGTCAGTCAATTGCTTTGTAGTGTGGAAATGGGAACCAAATGGCCTCCCTTCTTCAATATTTTCTAACTATTTCTATGTGTTTCTTGCGTTCATAAAACACTAGATTTGCTACAATATATTTTGTTGAGTTATTATCACAGTACATAAGATATGGTTGTTCGAAAGGGGCTTTGAAATCTTCAAGAATATAAGTTAGCCATTGAATTTCACATGTAACATTTGCCATTGTCCTATATTAAAGGACTTTTTGATATTCTTCCTTTCTTCTTTGATTTCAAGGATACGAGGGAATTCCAAAGATACACACTAAAATCATTCGCTAATTGTATTGAAACACTCTAAGTGCCTCAATCACCATGACAAAAGGTTTTTTATGAGCAAAAGGTTATGTTAGGTTGGGTGTTACTGAGATACATAAGTCTTCCAATTAATCTTTTATAGGCTTGAACATCTATGTAAGACACTTCTAGTATAAGACAATTTAGCAAGATTTTCAATAGGAGTGATTGTGACATCCCATTTCTAATAGAGTAATCTACTAAAATTAAGCATCACATAGTTATAATATAAAAGAGCACATGATGTAAAGCATACATGTACTAACTATTACAGTTATTCATAATATACTTGGAATAAAAGTTAGGCACACCAAGACGTCATAAAAACATAACACAAGAGTACTATTGTTTTTCAAAAGATTGCTCGTAGAGCAAAAAATCTAAAACAATCTAAGAGTTCTTCAAAAGGGGCTTAACAGTGAACCACAACCCAGACCATGGGGACCACTTTACACAATAGCATCTTCACCACCCTGAGTACCACCAAGGGTTTCCACATTTGCTCACACCAATAATTTTGTGATCATTTCAAAAAGAAAAACCAAGCAAGGAAACACACACCAAATAAAAGGGTAAGCTAGAGAAAATATTTTTTTACATGTTATTGAGTAAGCAATTGATAACACAGGTTAAACACAAACAAGAAGTAGGCACCCAAATCCTGCGAAGCAAGCAAAAGCAAGTCTTTTCGACTCAATATTTGGATCATGCTCTTGATATAGAATTCTAAAGGAAGTATGCGCTTGTGTTGGTTTCTAAACTTTGTAGAGTTTAGGCACAAGGGATTATCACCCAACCACACACAGGGTTAGTGTAACATCCTTACTAGAAATTACTTACTTAAAATAAATGAATACATAATTTATAAAATAACCTCATAGTTTTATTATTCCCAACCGCGGGAAAATTTAAAACATCGTTCAGTGTGTCAAAATTTAATTAAAGCGAAGTAATAGTCTTATTACAATTTCCAAACTTCTGATAAAATAATAAAAACATAATAAAATTCCTAGCTCCGTCCTAAGCTAGCCCCACTCTCCGTCTCAAATATCAGCAGCATCAATTGTATCATCAACTGCTCCCGTATAAAGAATTATACGATCATCGTCAAGTACAAACAGAAAGGGTGAGTTTATTAATAGGAAAAAAAAATACATCAGTTCAATAATATAATTACTCAAAAGCCAAGTCCTTAATACTCCAAGGCTTTCTAACGTTCACATCACATAACATGGTTAGCCATGGACTCAAGATTTATGATGCTCACACAAACCTCCCCACTCGTGATCCTGCCTCTACGAACCTCCCTGCTCGTAGTCCTACTCTACGGACCTGCCCGCCCATAGTCCAACACACGTGATCCACCAGCTACTTACCTCCCCGCACGCAACATCTCTCAAATGTGAGCACGGAACATACGAACCTTCCTCGCTCGTATCCCCACATGAGAGTAATTGGATATGAACCTCCCCGCTCATATCATCACGTGTTACCCACCATCCATGAACCTACCCGCTCATGGCACAACATCCCTTGATCCACGTCCGCATCAATGCGTACAAACAACGCACACAAACTGCACTAAACTCACTTGGGCTAGAATCCTTAGCTCAAGCGACCAGGCCTGTCTCGCTTAAGCTAAACTTCTTCGCCTGAGCTAGCGTGCTACAGTGGTTCCCTACGAAGTGTCGCTTGGGCGAGCCTCTTCCCGCTTGGGCGAGATCGCCCTTCGCCTAAAACCAAAACTTTAGCCCAGGCGCCGAGTCAGCAGAAACACACACATTCTGATACGACTTCTCGCTTAGGCGAGGACTCTCGCTTGAGCGTGGTGCTCTATCGCCTAATCCATGGGCTCCTCGCCTGAGCGAATCCTCGAGCAAAAACTTCACAACTTCTCGATTTCTCGCTTAGGTGAGATGCTCTCGCTTGAACGAGATGCTTGAACAAAACTAGGTTTTGAGTTTCTGCTATTTTTGCCTAGGCGAGCCTTGCTTGCTTGAGCGAGAATAACAGACATTCTCCCTGTCATGCACACAGACACCAAAACCATTGCCCAAAACCCACATTCAACATTACTAAGCAATCCCTCACAGTGCATAAACAATATGAACGTAATTTGGACACCAAAATTCGAGGTTGAACAAAAATCCACAAATAGTACAGAAACCCCATTATATGCATACAATTCCCTAAGGGATTACTCATAAAATATCAGAACAATAAAACCCCCAAATTCACATCACATTGAGCACGAAAATTTCATGGCAAATATACTTTTATTCATGCACATTACAGAATACACGAAATTATTAACAATGATGTGAATACATATAAAAAAGCTCCCCTAACCTAGAAATTCCTTGCTCCAATTGGTCCTTTAACCTTAGCTTTGTGCTACCCAAGAACCCTTCTTTACTCTCCCAAGAAAAGTGCAGCTCTTTTCTCAACCCAAACTCAATTTTCCCCCTTGAAATTCGTCCTCCTCCCAGCACTCTAGGTTTTCTAGTCTCCAAACCCTTCCACTAGCCTTATTTTGCCCTTTTTATATGTCCTTAATTATGGTAAAATGGCAAAAACGAAAATAATTAAAATTATCCTTAATGGCTTGATGTTTTGGGTGTTAATGGTCATTCAAAGACCATTAGTGGCTGCCTTTTCAGCCCACTTGGCTGCCCTCTCTTGACATCTAGGGTTTTCTCTACCCTTTCATATTCAAGTCAAGGTAAAATTTAGCAAAAAGAGAGTTTTAATTTCGTTCTTAACAAGGTTTGAACCCACAATCACTCAATTACAAAGTCAACACACAACCAATTCAACTAATCATGTTCTCGTGATAATTCCTATAATTTTACGATTACATTATCACTACTCCCATTCAATCATAACCTTAAAATAATGCACATAATTAGGTACTCTCAACCACTTGAGCTAGTACTTTTCCACATCACAATAATTAACATTAAATGTCATAAAGACTTTTACTACCCGCATTTATTAAATAATTATTTATTTAATTATTTAAATTTTCTCAGGTCTTATAATTAGTCCTCTAATGTCTTAGGCCCAATATGTCCCAAGACTAGGACCTCCTTCCACTCTCACTACAAAAGTCACTCTGCTCCATGTGAGCGTGAGCAATTATTAGAGTTTAGGATACCTTCCTTTATCTAGACATCTCCTATATCAAGGTATACACTAACCACCATCACCAAGAGTTTCTCTTGAAACTCCTTTACCAATAATTTCACATGGCATTACAAGCATTCAAGTCTCATGCCAAACCATCACCAAAAAAACAAGTCATGTGTTCCATTTCATGCTTTTAAGAGTAATGGAATCAATCCACAAGTTCAAGTTAAAGTAAGGAATTAAAATTCTGCAGCAATTCTCGCTTAAGCTACACCGATCTCGCTTAAGCTAGAAATTCTCGCTTAAGCTAGACTGATCTCGCTTAAGCTAGAAATTCTCGCTTAAGCTAGACTGATCTCGCTGAAGCTAGAAATTCTCGCTTAAGCTAGACTGATCTCGCTTAAGCTAAAAATTCTCGCTTAAGCTAGATTGGTCTCGCTTAAGCTAAAATTCGAACAGAAAGCAAAGTGAAATTCTGCTATTCTCGCTTAAGCTAGACTGGTCTTGCTTAAGCTAGAAATTCTCGCTTAAGCTAAAATTTTCCGCTTAAGCTAAACTTACAGACACTGATTTCAACATGCAAAAACACAAAATCCCAAACAACAAAAACTAAAGAAGACACAAACACATTGCATAAAACATTGGCATCATACTTCATGCTTTAAAAGGGTAAACAAATCAATCATGGGAGCATACAAGCTTTGAAACAACTTTGCTATCAATCTCGCTCAAGTTAAGGAGCTCTCACTTAGGCGACAGAAGCCCTCGCTCAAGCGAAAAGCTCTCGCTTAGGCGAGATTGAAATCAAAAGGCATTATGAGGGTTCGCGAGTTCTTGCTTAAGCGAGGCCTCCTCGCTTGAGCGAGAAGTCTCGCTTAAAACTAGAGCTCATTGCTTGAGCGACAATTCGAGCAAAACCTAGGTTGAACTTCTTGTTAATTTCGCTTAGGCGAGGGTTGCTCGACTGGGCGAAAACAATAGAGCTCTTCCCTGTCATGCATACAAACCAGAAAAGCAGTACTAAACAACATTTCATCCATTTCCAAGCAATCACAACAACGAGCAAACATCATAAACATGATTTAAAACTAGGAAACATGCAATAATCATAAACAAAATTTTAAACCCTAGCTTCTGTTACCTTACTCAAACTTAGCCAAACGAAAATAGGACCCCAAAGAGAGCAACACAGCTCCAGAAACATATTAAGGAGTTGAAAAATATTGGCACACGAAAAATAATAAGGTTACTAGGACGAACCTTAGGCAGAGCCACAACAAGACAGCTGGAAAAAGGAAGGTTGAAATCTACTTACATGAAGATACGAGTTCAGACAGCTCCGAGCAAAGAAGATTCGCTAACTTGAGGAGGCAAGAACTTGTGCTCTAGCAGAGCTGCTGCTCAAGAGTTTGAGGAAGGGGAGGGACCTATTTTTAGGAAAAAAGACAAGTGAGAGCTTGGTAAGGCTGGAAGGGGTCTTGGGGGTCCCCATAATGGGCTGACCTTGGGCCTTCTAAGAGGCCAGGCCCAAACCCTCTCTTGAAACAAAATTTAAATAAAAATAGGGTCTCACAGTGATTGGATGTTTGCATGCTAAAAAACCTGCATCAATTAGCAATTCCGGTGGATATTTCCTTTTATTCACCATCATCCCTTTCTTACTTCTTGCTACTTCGTGACCAAGAAAGTATATTAAATCCCTAAGATCCTTGATCTTGAATGTCTTATTGAAGGCTTTTATAATTCAATCAATATCTTTTTATCATTTTCTGCGAATATTATATTATCTACATACACCAATAATGGCATAAAAGATCACTCAAAAGAATTAATCTTATAGATTAAGTATACTTTTGCAGAAACCAAAAAGGATGACAATTTGGCAAACCACACTTTGTTGGCTTGCTAAAGGTTATACAAAGCCTTTTTTAGTTTACAAACTTGTTCTAGTTGAACAAAAGTCAATCCCGAAGGACCAACCATGAATGCATCTTCTTTCAACTCTCCATTTAAAAGGCATTGCTGACGTCTACTAGTTTCAATTATCATCTGTAAATAGAATCTAGGGAAAGAAGCAACCTTATAATTTTCATCTTTGCTATTTGAGACAAAGTATCAAGGTAGTCAATAGCTTTTGTTGCATGTATCCCTTTGCCACTACTTGCTTAATACCTTTTAATAGTCTCATTATCCTTGTATTATATTTTGAATACCGACTCAGTTTTTTCCTTAGGTAGAAGAACCACTTCTCATGTTTGATTTTACTCCAAAGTGTATATCTCACATTCTATAACATTTCTCCAATATTTATGTTTCATAGCTTCGAAATAAGTGTTTGCTTGACATGTAAAGAAATAAACACGACAAAGGATGTGTAAGAAGGTGACAATATTTGTTATATGATAAAACAAAATTCAAAGGATATTTAACTTATGATGATGTATTGAAAACATTAAGATTATAATGATAATCCTTTAGATAATTAGGTAGTCTTTTTGTTTTGGTACTCATTTGGATTGACTGATGGGATTTAAAATTTTGTTGTGTCATAGTCTTCATTAAGGTTTTAGTTTATTTGTAAACACACTTATTTTATAACCTCAATGTCTTATTCATGATAATTATTACTATTATTATGAGCATTATCACAAGGCGTAAGAATGATTTGTGATGGCTTGCTCAAAACAGGTTGATCTTCTGTAAAAAAAAAAAAACAAATAAAATAAAATAAAAAAACTAAAAACTTTTATCATGAACGTTAAAACTATCACTACAAAAAATATTAAATTTAGCAACGGTTTATTGGAGGGTGTATTAACCTCTGATA
>Ga0214543_1002476_pt1 | contig 36287 bp, 18 predicted proteins | sample CNSS2metaG_FD_160094 | JGI IMG/M metagenome (GOLD analysis project Ga0214543, IMG submission 160094) | Root nodule microbial communities from cowpea collected in UCLA plant growth center, Los Angeles, California, USA - CNSS2 | ecosystem: Host-associated > Plants > Roots > Nodule | place: USA... | reverse complement strand
GATAAATTTTAAATCATGTGTGATGTAAGATATAACTGAAGTTTTAAATTTCCTACCTTTTTGGGAAATTATGTTTAATGAATATGAGTATGTTTTCCTTTTATTATTATTTTCCAAGTAATATTCCGGGAGGTATGTTACATCATGTATAATCAACATTTCATACAACTCATGCTTTCCAATTCATACCCAATCAAATAACATGCCATTTCCATTTCAAATGTAACATATTAATCATGCTATCATCGCACACTCCTTCTAGTAAAGTATTTGAGTTAGATAAACAAGCCACACATCGGTGAACCACTCAATAACAACATTAAAAACTGCCTCTGCCTCGCTCAAGCTAACAAGGCTCACTCAGGCGAGGGAACCCTCTCCCTCAGGCGAACCCCATCTCGCCTAGGCGAGGGGGCGACAAGGGGATATGGGACTCTGCGAGGTCTCGCTAAGGCGAGTCCCTTCTCGCCTAGGCGAGAGCACTCCTCACTCAAAAAGAACACAAGTCGCCTAGGTGACAATTCAAGTGCCAGATTCTGGGCGAGCATCTAATAATCTCGCTTAGGCAAGTCTAGCTCGCTTGGGCGAGAAAACCAGCACTTGCCACTGTTTTCTCATTCAGTAGCCACAAACACGAAACAAAACATGTTTTAACATAATCCAAATCAGATGCAATGACAACCAAGTCACACAAACACGAACTAACAGCAAAGTAGCGGAAAACACAAGAAAACGAGAGTCCTAGCTTCCCTTACCTGGAACTAGCTAGACCGGGGTTTCAACTCAGACAGTGGGACGCAACGGTACAAGGGAGAGGTGGCTAGCTGAAACAGAACAACGGAACAAGACTTAACATAAACTCACACGAAACCCTATTAGGAAAAAGAACAACGAACTGAACAATGAGTGTATGAGTCATAGAGTACCTACGCGAATCAAGAGGATGAACGGAGCTCACTTGATTGAGATTGAGTAAACCCTAGCAGAGCTTCTGGGAAGAGGTTAGGGCTTGACGGCTGCGATTTCTGCGAATGAATTGAAAAGATTAGGTTTTGGCAGACTTAGGATATGGTTCCCCCTTCTTGGGCCAGCCCTAGGCCCAACCAGCTTTGGGGTAGCCCTTAAGGATTTAGGCAGAAAAGGAGAATAAAATTAATGGGCCTTACAGTATTAGAGTTTTTCATGTAAATACCTAAATAAAAAATGGTATACCGGAATGAAAAAATACCTATCCCGCAAATATATGCATATATAAAATTCGTAGCATATATGCATATATAAGATTGAGAGCAGATTCTTGCAAGTATTAATTATTCCAGGTAGATAATGAATATTTTAATATGAATTTATAAACAAATTGAATATGAGTATCATAATATTTATACCAACAAATATTTATTACTTATAAAAAAATAAAAATAAAATTTAATATATATTATATTACATTAAATTTAATTTATATTTAATTTTATACTTTTTAATAATTTTTAATTAGTTTTATTTTAAAAATTTATAAAATATTTTTTTTAAATATTCATGTGTAAAGTATCTATAAATTTTTTTAAAAAAATCTACAAATATTTTTTAAATATATATTTGAAAAGTAACGGATGAATCTTTCTCTTGTAGGTAAGAAGACATTATTTGTGATCGATTTTATTGTCATCCCTGAATATCCACACGTGAGACTAGAGGTGAGCATCGATCAGTTAGGATAAGATTCAAATTCAGATTAATCAATCCAATTAAATTCAAATTTAGAATTTTAAAATTCACACCCAACCATTACATTATCTGGCTTTCAAGAGTTATAGAGAGTAGAATTTTAGATGTGGGGTTTGAAAAGTTAACATGTGGGATATGGATTCATTCGGATATCCATAAATTTTTAACACTATTTTTTGTTTTTTTTTTAATTTAAATTTTTTTTATGTTTAATTATATTTTAATTTTTAAATATATTAAAATATAATTATTTTACTATTTTATTATTTTTTAATTTAAATATTAAATAAAATATTAACACAACTATAATATTTATGAACATCATTATCTTTTAAATAAAATAAAATACATTAATTATTATTAAATCATATTTCATTTAATATTACAATTAATTATAAAATTATATAAAATTTAATGCATATTAATTACTTTTAACCCATATCTTAAAGCCTTTGTTAACAACTCTTATCCGAATTTTTTATCCGTGATAACTCCAATTTGATTAAAATCAACCGTTCACTGATTTTACTTCCCGATTTTGATAGTTTCGAATGGGTGCGAATGTTTTCCTCAACCCTATGTGAAACCAAAATATAAAGCTTTTCCCATTTAAGACCAGAAGTTCAATACTTTCTTAAGAAAAATCTAAGGTGTACTTTTTAGCCGTACTTACCCCTCAGGTGTACTTTACCGGTGCAAAGATCTAAAGACCTGGAAAGAACAGATCGGATCGCAATATCCACTAAGTGCTTTCTGATGAACAAGATCCTCAAAAGAGGCGAGTTCAGAGCATACTCAGCTTAATGAATGCATATATCTCATTCTGCTCATCAGTTTAGTAGGGGGGTACTGGCTAGAGGGTTGTACTAGTGAAACACTAGTCCATTTTCTTCCGCTCTTCGATAGAGCCTACAGATACCATTGTGTTCATCCCTCATAGATTTCTATAAGAAAAATAGTAGAAAGTTCTCCATAAACACTCCCAGGAAAGTGAGGTGAGTCACATGGACATCCTTAAATACCAAGACTTTCCTAGCCAGAGGTTTATGAAGATCTTCTTAAAATTTTCCTCATGAAATCTACTTGGGGGTATGGGAACAACGGTACATGCCCTCTATACTTTCATAACCAATATACCTCGAATGGTATTAGAGCCTAAAGTACACCCAGCTTTCATTCTGGCGGCCCTCGAGGGGCAGGTGCCATGATATAATAGAGGTAGGAGCGAGTAGAGGGGGGAGAACCCTACAACCATGAGCACCACTGAACCCTCTTCGTCCAATGAACCTATTATATTAACCTCCACCATGTCTTTACCAAAAGATGTAACCAGAACCCTCTCCTCTAAAATAGAAAACCTCATAGAATACTCTTATGTACCTGAGGATGCTCAGATTTCTGAGACATCTACCCCTCTAATAAGCCCATACAATATTTTCCGCAGACGCAGACATTCCCTTCGATCAATTGCTCAACTAATCACCTCCAGAAGGCCTCCTGAGAAGGAATACGTCCAGTCTTCTAGACTGGAACAGTGCACTCTGGCATCTACACCACAGGAGCAGTATGTGAACTTAGAGATTCCTCCACCACTCATCACCCACTGGCAACAAAGTGGCTATTCCCATCTCCATTACGGAGCGGTCAGATTAATCCTCACCCTCTATGGCAGAAGAGGATTACCTGTTGCTGCTAGAGTCACACTGCTAGACTCTAGTTATGTCCAGTATAACAACGTCGTGATCGAAACAGTCCTCACCACTTTACATGCAGGAAGTGTGGTCTTGACACTCTTCCCAAACTACAATGTCAGTTTTAGGGATCCAACTTTATCCCATAGATTGAGGGTGCAAGTTCAGATAACTGGGGCCGAACAAGTTCCTGAAGCTTTAAGTGCTACCCTACACCACCAGATGATATACAGACTGCAAAATCATGCGGTCAACCTGGCGTTGCCCACCAGCAATGACGGAGCCCTGTTCGTAATTACCGATCAACAGGAAGAAAACCCATCGATCATCCATGTTCCTTGAAATATCTCTAGGCAGGAGCTGGTTCAGATGATCCCTGTTGAATGGGTGACAAATTATGAGAGGCTTCACATCAACAAGAAGCCCATACAATCAACAGAAGCCACCTTCAGAAGATCTGTTGATGGAAGGGTCGTAACAATGTTCAAGAGACCCGAAGATAGTCTGAGTAGTTCTTCTTCCATTTTCCAGTCAATGATGATAGAACCTTGCACTAAAGAAGGAAAGATCCCCATATGGGGGGTCGAACCCGATGGAAATCCTATCTTCACTGATAGGATCAACGGACACTTTATCTGGGACGCTGACCCAGAAATGTGTGAATCAGACTGTGATTGTGAGGAAGACCTTGAAGACTCCAGTGACTCTAGTGATAGTGATGACGAACCAGAACCACCGAGTTCTGGGAAAGACTTTTGTCGTCCTCCTCCTCCCCCTAAAAGACCAGATGCAAGAGACCGCCCCTGGATCGGATTGTATCAACAACAAAAGCCAGATCCTTTCTAGAAAGAAAAAAAGGTGTGTAGAGATCCTACGAGAGTATGATAATTTTACCATCAGCCCAGCAATCCCTTGCATGATGTTCACAGAAACGAACTATGATCATTAATTCCCTCCTTTGGAAAGACGAGTAGATCCGGTCCTCAATGTAGCCACTAGGCCCACAATCTCTCCCACAGAGATCGGACCTGAAGGTAGGCCTAAACCGTTGAGTCAAGTAGAGGAAGTGCTGAACTGGCAAACAGAAAATGCCAAAGCCCAAAACAGCATCCTTAAATGCATTGATGCCAAAATTGAAAGAATAGCTACCCATGCAGATCAATCCAATGACAGGCTACAACATCTCTCAGACAAGATGCAAAGATACTATAAGCAACTCTCTGCGGAGATTTCTTGTCTAGAAAGACAATGGAAGGAAACCACCTTCGGACCAGCCTTCGATGCCAAAGAAAGAGAGATCAGGAGGTTGAAAGCCCAGATTTACGATCAGGAGGTTGAAAGCCCATAAAGATTTTACTCAAATCTCTATGGGACACATCCACCAGATGACTTTAGCTGCTATTGACAAACTTTGCCAACAATACAAGACCTTCTCAAATGTCCTCAACCAAAAAGGCAAGTTTGGAAAAGCCTGTAACAAACCTTACTTGAAAATCAAATGCAAAGAAAAGTGCAGCTGTTCTCACAAGAAAAAGTCAAAAGATCCAACTGAAGTCCAATCCAAGAAAAAAAAAAGTCATTCCGGTACTTCAAGAAGAAGAATAAAAAAGGGAAAAATCCGGGACAAAGATGCTTTCTCTGTGGAAGAAAGGGACATTTTGCTAAAGAATGCCCTATCAAGGAAAGAAAAGCCGCCAGACTTATCTCTGCTTTAAACATCGGAAAAGACGATATTGAATCCATATACACCGAACAAAGCTCAGATGATGAAAGGACAAGGTTCGCATTGGCCATCTCTTCCGATGAGGAAGATACAAAAGAACCAAAGCCATTACCAGTCCTCTCCACAAAAAAGACAGAGAAGGAACAGTCAGATCCGGCCAAACCAAATGTCCAGATACAACTCTTACCTTCCAAGTACGACAAGCCACTACAGGTCATTGCATACATTGACACCGGGGCACAAAAGACCATGGTTAACCCAGATATCCTGCCTCCAGAATATTGGCGGAAGAAGACCTCTTACTTTGTGGCCACCGATGGAGAAACATTCCAAACAAAGCTGATAACGGAGGCTCCTATCGGTATAAGATTTTTTCCAGACTGTATCATCTGGACCAGAGTCATTGGGAGTAAGCTTCCTGACAAGGATATTCTTATCAGAATGGATGTATTTTCTAAAGCCCAGTCCCTGATAATCCATCCTTCTGGAATCCAGTTCAAGAAACGGTTTCTGCCCTTTACAGAGACCGCCAAACTTTTCACTCTGGAGAATCTCCCGCCAGAACTCCTAGACATTAAGAGGAGGCTAATGCCACTATGTCCCAACAGTCATGAGGAATTTCAACACCCTCATCCCTTGTGGAAGAACTCTGACTTCTTCATCACTCTCCCATTCAAACTTAATGAAGATATCAACCCTACAAAGGCCACACACCCTGGGATGTCTCCATCAGATCTTAAGTTGGCTCAGCAAGAATGTCGTGATCTCCTACGACAAGGGCTAATTGAACCCACTCAGTCCAACTGGGCCTGCCAGGCCTTCTATGTAGAGAAAAGATTTGAAAAAATAAGGGGAAAAAAGAGACTAGTCATCGACTACAAACCTCTCAACCACTTCCTCCAAGATGACAAGTTTCTTATTCCAAAAGTTGATACATTGCCTGTCCTACTCAAGTCGGCAACCATTTTTTCCAAGTTTGACCTCAAATCTGGATTTTGGCAGTTAGGTATCGAACCCTCAGAAAGATACAAGACTGCCTTTTGTATCCCTAACGCCCAGTATCAATGGACAATTCTCCCTTTCGGCCTGAAAGTTGCCCCGTCTCTATTCCAAAAAGCCATGACCCGAATCTTTGAACCACTATTAGAGAATGATATCATCTACATTGATGATATTCTCCTCTTCTCCAAAGATCAACAGTCTCACCAAAGATTGCTACAGCAATTCGTCTCCTTGGCCGATGAACATGGGATAATGTTCTCTGAGAAAAAGATCCACCTCGCAAAAACGAGTATTGATTTCCTAGGAATGAACTTCTCCCAAGGAGCTTACCAACCTCAACCTCATATAGCACAAGAGCTGTTGAACTTCCCTGATGATCATCTTTCAATCAAACAGATCCAACAATTCCTTGGAATTCTCAACTATATCAGAAACTTCATTCCACAGGCTGCCAAGTATACTAGCCTCTTATCCAAGATGCTGAAAAAGGAACCTCCACCTTGGGGAGATGAACAGACCAAAGCAATAAAAGAACTAAAAAGAATTGCTCAGAATCCTCCAGCTCTAAAAATTCCAGGCTCAGGAAAAAGAATTCTACAGACTGATGCTAGTGACCATTTTTGGGGAGCAGTCCTGTTAGAAGACGACGGAACCCGTCAACAATATTGCGGACATGCGAGTGGACAGTTCAAGGACTCTGAGAAACATTATCATACCACCTACAAGGAAGCATTGGCAATCAAAAATGGAATCAAAAAATTTGACTTCCATCTCAGAGGCCACCACTTTGAAATCCACATGGACAATTCCTCCTTCCCCAAAATCTTAGAGTTCAAAAACAAAATGCCTCCAAACCCTCAAATCCTCAGACTCAAGGATTGGTTCTCAAGATATGACTTCTCGGTCAAGCACATAAAGGGCAACACAAACTTAATCCCTGACTTCTTGTCCAGACCAAATAACCCTATCCAGATGATCTCAACCACAAAAGATTTTCCTATAATCTTCATGATGAACCCTTTGCCCAACATCGCTAGAACTCAGAAGGAATATCCTCCAGACCTCAACCCCACAACCATAACCGAGATCCACCAGTATGCACAATCCCGATATTTCTATTTCCTCCATGAAACCATGAAATACAAGCCAGTCAAACCCTTCATGTTCGACCCCAACACCAAAGGAATCTGTGAAATATTTTGTGATATAGGTTTTGATCTCTGTGAACCCAGCCTTTGGGCCATCTGGTGCAAAACAGTCCAACAACCTGTTCCTATAGCCATTAAAACCCTGGACGCCTATAAGATCCTAACAGACCCGCACAAACAAGACTATTTATTCTGGACACTATTAGAATGGTTCTCTCCTATCCCGTGGTGGCTATCAGAACTTCTCAAAATCATAAACTACCAGCATCGACAAAGAAGGTCAAATGTCTCCACTCTAACATCCCTTGTCGTGGTTCACCGACCTTATTACCAAAAAGCCTCCGGACAGATTTGGACAAAGAACAAAGCAGAATTCTGGGGAACTTTTGAAGAATACCCTTTAACGACCAGTTATGCCGCTCAGCTTAGCCGCTACCTGACAGAACTACCCTCGGATAAAGTACCACATGATGACCCCATCATTCCGTCCAGGCTTGTTCCTTCAAGCTCCCAAGATGCATCTACCTCAAACATAGAATACTTTGTTCCTGAAGGACAATTTCAAGGAGTCATAGACTTAGGAGGACCTGAAGAGGATGACTACCTGAACCTCCTTCTACCAACACCTATGGATGACTCAGATGAATCTGATCCTAACCTCTCTCCCAGCCATTAGCCAATTCACAAAGGGTAGAACTCGCTGTATACTATATGTACTGTATGTGTAATGTATGTACTGTATGTGTATGTAAAGTAGGTCGGCCACCTTGTACAAAAATCCAAAAGGACAAGACCCACGTGTCGACCACTGTGCTTGTCCTCTTCCCGGACTTCAAACATTTAAGAATCCGGATGACGTAAGCGCTTACGTCACTCCACCCGGACTTCAAGAGTTTGAAATCCGAATTACGTAAGCCCCTACGTCACAAGGAAGTTCAATATTGATATAATTTTGTCAACAAAGTCTAATTCGTAAATGATGTATCAAAACAAATTCAAAGATTAGTTCGCCAATGTTTCAAACGCATCAATATTAGTCATACATTAACTATTATGGAACTTGGTACAATTTTGGAATTAAATCCCAAACAATTACTAGCATTAAAATCACGATCTTTTGGTCGGTCAACAAAGAATCAATCATATATCTATTCATACATTACCAATTGATGATGTGATGTACCTATAAAGAAATTTTTCAAACAAATTATTTTGAGTTGAAAACATCGTAAAAACTTATATTTTTAATTATTTAAAATTTTAAAAGTATACACATGTAAATATAAAAAGTGATAAATAGAAAATATATAAGTTGTTAAAAAAATAAATATATGATCAAGAACAAATAAATAATTTAATAAGAATCCTGATTTAAAATATAAGATAAATGTTTATTTTATTGTTGTTAAAATGTATGCTCAATTATTAACATACCTTTTGCAGTTACGTGTTTCTTCTTCCAGTTGCTGTTTTTTTTCTTTTAACACAAAAAAATATATATATATATATATATATATATATATATATATAATATTACATACTCTTTCTGTTTCACACATTCTGCAGTTTTTTTTATTCTCTATCTCCGTTTTTATCCATCATAACAAATAACTTCCTCCCCATAATGTATTTTTTTATATCTTTTATATTTTTAAAAATCCCAACGCGTAAAATGATGTTTCAAAAATTTCAAACATTAGTTCACTAATAATGTCTCATTAACTATTATGGAACTTTGTACAATCTTGGAATTAAATCTCAAACAATTATTAACATTAAAATCACGATCTGTTTGGTCAACAAAGAATCAATCCTATATTTATTCATACATTACCAGTTGATCTACCTATAAACAAATTTTGCAAACAAATTATTTTGCGTCGAAAACATTGTAACAAACTTCTAATTTTAATTATTGACAATTTAAAAAATATACACTTTTAAATATAAAGGGTGAGAGATAGAAAAGATATAAGTAGTTAAAAAAAATATATCAACAAGAATAAAAAAAATCAATTTAATAAGAATCCAGACTTAAAATATAAGATAAATATTTATTTTATTGTTGCTAAAATATATGCTTAGTTAAAAAAATATTTATAAAATATTCATATCTTTCATTCCGTTTTGATTCCTCATCCTATGTGTATAATTTTATCCATTACTTATCATTTTTAATCGTTTTTCCTTTTTCTCCATAGCTATCTTCCCTTGTAGTTAATGAATAATTTTCCCTTTTTTCTTATATAATAAATAATAAATATTAAAATAAATTGATAAATTAATAATTACCTAATATTGAAGTCAAAATCTGACTACTGGCATGTCAATTTACGAAAAACAGAGTTTGGAGGATTCAGTGGCGATGGCGTGAAGTTTCTTCTACTTTTGGTCGTTAGGGTTGAAATTTGTTTCTTTATAATTGATTTAGCTTCCTGTTAGAAACGGTGTGTTGCTGTTAAAACAAACCGTAGAGGTAGAAACGAAAAACGAAGTGCTTAATCATTTTAATTATTTATAGTATTTGTGAATTAGTGGCACTATGAAATTGGTAGCAGCAGACACCGTTAGTTTGTTATATAGTGGAGAAAACACAGCTACTGTATTTCACTTTCCACGTGGCAACAGCTGCACCCTTATAATTGATACAATTATTTCCCGCCAACCTAAGAGATTCATGAATGTGTCAACGCACATTCACCAACAAAACAACCGTCCTTATCTTATCCTCTTCTTTTAATAATATAAATTATTTTCTTCTTTTCATTCATTCATCTTTTCTCTATCGTACTCTGTTCTAAGCCCGCATAACAGATCCACCAAAGCTTTTCATTTCAGGCTATGGGGGATTTCGAGAAGCAGGAGAGGGTCATGGAAGAGGAAGAGAGAGAGAGTTTGCTCCAGGGTGTGGCCGTTTTAGACTTTGACGTCCTCTGTTCCACTGTGGCTTTGCAAGCTCAGCATGGAAAATGGGGGAGGCTTGGTGTTGAAGATGATGATCAAGAAGAAGAGAGTGCTGAGTTTGGTGCTGTTCTAAGGATGTGGGAGGGTGAGATTCTTGAGTGTTTTGATGATCATCGCATCGCCCTTGAATCCACATGGTAATCAATTGTTCATTTTCCTTTTTCTTTTTTCTTTTTTCCTTCTGGGTAATCATCATTGTTTATTCTGTTTTTTTTTTCCTTCTGGGTAATCATCATTGTTCATTCTGTGATTTTTTTCCTTCTGGGTATTCATCATTGTTCATTCTGTTTTTTTATTTTCCTTCTGGGTATTCGTCATTGTTCATTCTGCTTGTGTTTCCCTTCTGGGTATTCACCTTTGTTCATTTTTAGGTCTGTCTTGTCTTTTCAGTTATGTCATATATAACAGTTTCTAAAAAGACTTTTTTGTTTTCTGGAATAAAGTGTTGAAATGAGCAGGAGTTATGAATTTAGTCCTTTAGTTTTCTTTGAAGCTATCAAGGAGCTCAAAATTTGATTTTGAAAAGTTAAGATGTTTTATGTGATCATGATCCGCCATGTCTGAAAATAGTAGTTCATTTTGTTGTTACAGCTGTCCCTGCTACCGATTTGGGAAGAACATGAAGAGAGCTGGTTTTGGTTCTTGCTACATTCAGGTAACATTGATCAGAAAGTTGAACAGCTTTTGTTTTGGTAAAAATGATGAAACAGTTGCTATGAAATTTCTAAAACGATTGTGTTTATAATTGGCAGTTATTTTAGCTTGATTCCTTGTCTTATTTTGCAGGCAGCGTTATATTTTGTTCTTGCCATGGGTGCCTTTCTTAACTGCATTGCCTTTGCTGTCACGAGACGTCACTGCAATCTATACCTGGCAGTTGCCTTCGTTGTTTCCTTTGTAGCATATTTAGGGTTCTTCCGCACACGACTAAGAAAGAAGTTCAACATCAAGGTGAGTATTTTTCTGTAATTGTACAATGTTTGGATGATTACGGATGAATGATTCAACAATTATGGTTAAAATTGACCCATATAATTTCCTATAAATGCAAGACTATAGTGTTGTTGATTTATTTGCTTATATAATTTGATATGTTTTGATAAACTAATTCTAATGCACTCTTTATTATTAACTTTTTCAGGGTAGTGACAGTTCCTTGGACGATTGCGTTTACCATTTCGCCTGTCCTTGTTGTACACTATGTCAGGTCACTTTCGAAACTTTCCTTCCCTTCTCAATTAAGTTATCTTGAATCATTTTTAAGAACATTAATATCAGTTTCTTCCAATGACAATACTGAATAAGGGTAGTTTCTTAAGCTAAGCAAAATGGGATATATTTGGTATGTAGCAAATGGAGTGAATGATGAGATTTAACACGTAACATGATGCAGGAGTCTAGAACGCTGGAGATGAACAATGTTGAAGATGGCACTTGGCATGGTCGGGGTGACAAAATATGCATAGGAGGCTTTGGCGAAAAGAGCAAAGGATTGTTTCAGTTACATCCTCCTTCGATTATGAATATTGATGAAAGTTCATTGGAAACAAAATCAGACACAAATGTCAGCAATCTATCTTAATTGAAGGTGGTGAGGAAGATTTGAAACAGTGATGCTTCATCTTAAGGCATTTAACATGCACCTTGGCCAGACATTTAAGAATGACATTGAAAATTTCTTGCTGAGCATTCCTCCATACAAGGAAAGTTCATGTTAAGGACTATGTTGTTATGGATGAGGGGAGTGAAACAAAAGTATTGTTAATTGGATGGCTTTCCATTTGTGAGAAGAACGATGGTTTGTTTCAGATTCCCTCTGGGAAGGTGATGTTTGAGACTTGTAACAGTCTGATGATGGTACAAAAATGCTGCCATCTTATGATGCATAATGTTTTCATGAGATTAAGTGTTCATAATTAATTGAGAAAAAGAAAAATGCACATTGGATGGGGTCGAACGTGAAACCTCCTATTTACTTGAACGAGTTGCTCTAACCGCACGAACTACGTAATCTTTCGTAACATTAAGCATTGATTCGATTGTTGATTCATAGCAATGAAGAAAAAAGAGAAAAAAATATAAAAATAATGCTTTCATTGAGAGTCGAACTCAAGACCTCCCGCTTACTAAACGGGTGCTCTAACCAACTGAGCTATGAAAGCTTTGTTAATATTTGCAAATACAACTAATAAATTGGATTTTTGAGTCTCACTTTCACGGTCATCCCTATTTTAAGAACAAGTTTCTAAATTTTTTCTTATATTATTTCATAATTCATGATTATGTAATATTAATCAATTTTATGGTTAAATTATTTGATATTTTAAGTCTTGTCTTAAATGCTTAAAATGTTCTAAAATACAAAGATAAATTTAACACTTAAAAAATTAAATTAGAGACATTGAACAACTTTTTTTACAATTATACTATCGATACAAGGTATGTATTGTTTTTATCAATAATTAATTTTTTTAAGAAAGTTCTCTAAGAGAAGGGAAAAAATGGATATAAATACGTGTTTTGTTATGATGTGTCACTTGTGCATTATGCTTCTAATGTATAGGTTATGCATTAAGAATAATGAGTTTAATGAAGGATCATTTGTGAGGAACTCTATGTACAAGGTACAAGGAAGAGAACAACGACAAGAAGGTAGAGGAGAAATTGAAAAGAAATAACAATGTTCTTCTTCTTGGTATTATATGAATAAAAAAAAGAGAATTTGTAAACATTTTTTTAGAAGTAAGACATGTAGGAGAGTCTTAATATAAAACTATTAGAGAAAAAAAAAGTCTAACATCATATTTTTTTAATTGAGTATTTAAATATAACAAAGTTTAAAGCTTAAATCATGAAAAGGTTGTGTTAGATAGGCACTGAACAAATAATGAGTGCATAGTCTGACTCATGATAAAGTACTATGCAGATCTTTACTACGTCGGTAATCTAGCATGAACTTATAAGAATATAACTAGAGTTTAAATTTGTGATGCAAAGAATGTCTTCACCATATGTTGTTAAGAGATTTGTATCAATTTCAAGCTCAATTCAAATATCTCTTAGAATTCAAGTTAAAGCTAAAATGTATATAAACTTCATTTGACACACGCATATGTTTGTCTGAAATAGTAAATCTCGGTCTTTAGACAAGTACATTTTTTGCAATGGGCGAAAGCCTAATGAAACAATGTTGCATGAAGGTAGAAGGCCTATGAGTCATGAACTTCTTTTTCCCAAAAAAGAAGTAATGATGGTATCCGAAGAATAAGCATCAACTAATTCTCTGTCAGCAACCACAATAAAACAAAGTATGCAAACATTTTTCGGAATGATTGGGCATAAAATGTCTATAGATGATTTTGTAAGCTCGTCATTAAATCCCAATACTCAACCCTAGACTCACGGTGAAATCATAAGTTGATATTATTTGAGTTTAAATATTGAATTTAAAGTCCATTTAGAACAATAAACTTCAATGACAATACTGCTAACCTAACTTCTCTTAAGTTATGGAACGAAGAATAATTGTTTATGCTTCCATAAATAATCCACAACACTATCACTAAAGGAAATACACCTTTAATGTTTGACTAAATTTACTTTAGGAACTACATGTAGTGTGGTTTGTGACATGATGTTACATTATATAATAATTGAGTTAATAGTGTAAATTTTTAAATTAGAATGTTACATTATACATGCATCACTTTTTTTTAATCATTATTATGTTCATAATTTTAACTTTATCTCGAATTCATAAATTAACTATGCAAGTTTATAGCTAAAAATTACAATACAATTTTTTTATCATATTTTTATTATTATATGTATTGTAAATGCAATTAATAAATCAACTGTACAATATTTAAGTTTAAATACATTACAATTATATGGTTATTTGTGGTTGTTAATTAATTTTAAATATATAACTTTGTACTTATTTGAATACAACCGTTAGTTTAATTTGGGTTAATTATTACTTTTTTTTTGAATTTGAACTAAATCACGCAATTGAGAAAAGTATAAATTGAAAAATTAAAAAAATTGTTTTTATACTTTTATTTTTTTAGATGAATTTGTAGTTATTTGATTGAATTGCTCTGATTTTAAATAACTCTAATTTTAGTTATGGAAATGTTAATTTTCTTTTTCTTCTTTTTATTTGTTTCCCTTATAAAATAAAGAATTACGAAGATATTTATTTAAATAGACCCTTAAAACTCATATACTGAAGTTGAAAATTAGGGTTATTGGGTTGAAAAAGAGAGAGATTCGTTAAGCTAAGGTAAGCAAGAAGAAGAAACATGTAGAAAGCATCTATATTTTATACTTTAACCATCTTTTTAACGTTATAACTAAAATAATATGCATTTATTGTAGATAATATGTGAGCACCTAAGACATTCCTTATCCAATATTTCTCCTCATAAAGGTTCTTTCTTTAATAGCAAAAATACAAAACCTTCTTTCTTTTATACAGGTTGAGATCAGATCAAAAGATTCCCAGTGGTGTTTGCTTATTGAAATACCACATGGCCAAATACCTACAATTCGTGAAATATGATTTAAGCTCCACTGTATCTTAACTGATCCAAGAAAAAAAAAAGAATAAAATCAGAGGTAAAGTCTAGATTTTTATCAAAATTTTAAAAAGCAATTTAAAAAGAAAAATCGTTTTTTCTCTTAATTACTAAATCAGTTTTAAAGCTCTTGTTTAATTTTATTCTACATAAATGGCAGAAAAAAAAATCTGCGAATTCTTTTTTATCCAACAACAATACCCAAAAGCAAAATTTATTGGCAGCAAAACGAAATATTATTTATCAATAATGTTATTTATTATTTATTATAATGTACAACCTGATATAACTTGCTCAAAGAAATTCATGTAATTACCATTTTCGGTTTGTAATGCATTCAATTCAACGAATAAGGGAAAAAACCCAAACTTGATGGTGCAGGCACACGTGTACACATGAATTACCCATTTGCATGATTGTAGTAATAATAATTCAGCACCCGCAACACAAAAACCGCTTCAGTTATTCAGCGAATTGGGGCCCCGACCCATCACGTACTCCGCTCCACCTCTCTGCAGTTCATCAGCACCGGTCATGGGCATCATCGGGTGAACGGGAAGCGGACCGGAATTCGGCACGGCGTGATACACGTGCTGTTTCAAACCGTCGTGAACCACTGCGGCGGAAGGGTTGTAAGGTTGCAGTGGAGACACCGGCCTCACGCCTGCGCCATATACTTGACCCGAACCCGGAATCAAATGATGATAGCCGATGGGAACCTGAGATGGCACCATTGCATGGTATGGTTGTTGAACGTAGGGGTAAGGTGTCTGCTGCATAGGAACCGACACAGTTCCCGGTCGAACCGGTCCGGGAACATAGAAAACAGGAACCGGGTTTACTGTATGAGCAGAATAAGGAGATTCTTGGGGATAGTGGACTACAGGGTTACCCGGGTAGAGGTTTTGGTTGAGGTTGGGTTGAGGTTCCGATTCAGGTTCGATTTGATTTTCCTTGGAGTCCGAATCAGAAACAGAGTTTGAAAGTTTAGTCTTTACTGGGGGAAGGTTCGGAAGAGAAGGAACGCAGGGCGCTGATGAGGTGGAACAGTACGGTGAGGAAACAATCGGAGCGGGAGAACCCGGATCCGAAACGGAAACGTTGTCTTGTAGAACGGGTCGGTCCTTGGGTCGTGGGTCGCGTTGGTGTGTTTCGTCGGAGTTGTCTAATCCGAAGAGGTAATCGGGTACTTCCGAGACCATGGAAGAGGCTTCAGAGCGGCCACGCTCGAGACCCGAAACGCCACCGTTTAGCGCGTCGAGGAACCAGTTCTCGCGTTTGGCTGAGCCGTTCAATAGCGAGCTGATGCTACTGGTTCGAGAGTCTTCTCCTTCGGGGAAGAGGAATAGCCGAAGCCGCGCCGATCGCGGGTTCTGATTCTGTGCGACGCGGTCGTACTCGTCCATCATGTTCTCCACGTCTTCGTCCGTCGTGACTGAAATCAACGCGTCCAGATCCTCGTTCGGGAGCTGGTACTTCGCGGTTATGTTGGTCATGCCTGCATCCAATAGAACCCCCCACAGAAACAGAAATTATAATTTTAATTAAAAATTCAAAGACGAGGGATGTGGTCTGAGATTGGTTTTCTTGTACCTGAGAGTTTGGAGAGTTTGAGAATGAGGGCGGAGAAGGAGATGGAGCGGTGGACCGCGACGATTCGAGTGTCGCCGCCGACATAACGGAGCTGGTTGTCGTGGGGGCGGGGGAGGATCTTGCCGCCAAAACTGCACATGAAGCGGACGCGCGGCGGCGCGTCGTGGAAATGATCGGAGCGAGGGGAGGAGGTGACGGAGTCGGCGTCTAGGTCAGGTTGGTAGTGAGAGTGTGACGTCATTCTCCGGTGAGTAGAAGTGGAAGCGTTACTTTAGAATGTGGATTCGGTGTCAGAGACACGTAGATTCCCCCCCGCTGGCATTGTTGTGGTTGATCTCTGAATTTATATAGGACCCCCATCCTTCACCCACTTTATGCCTCATATTCCTTCTGTTTTCAATATTTTTTTATTTTTACAAAAATGCCCAGGCTGTAATGTCATCGAATATATATAACACTAATAATATATACACTCAATCAAGATTATATTACTTTTTTATAATATCAGTTTTAAAGCTTTCTCTTTCCCACGATTAAATAAAAAATTATTCGCTAAATTATATTGAGTAATTAATTTACATAATTTTATCTCTATTCATTGCATCACCTACTTTATTATGTTTTTTTTTTTCATCATAAAAAATAGCGAAAATATTGCCCTACTTACAATCCTAAAAAATATTGAAGCATATTGTACGGATAAACACTAATAGTCTAATATAGTGCCATTTTACTCGAAATTGAGTTAGGTGGATATCATTTTTGAATAATTAAATAAATCATACATGAAATAACTATTTAACGAATAGATAAATCATGTTTCAAAGAATAATTTTACATATAAAATTGGTATTTCTATTAAAGTTTTAACTTTTCGCAGTCATTCCTATAATGATTTTAACCTTTTTTTTTTCTTTATAATGAAGTTGTATTCTCGGTGGTGTATAATTAAAGCGACATAATCACATTGGACTCAACTCAATAGACCAATGCGTGAGAGATTCCAAAGACGCTTAGAACATTCAAGTCATTAATAGTTTGAAGTAGATGTTTTAAATTCTTATTTGAATATTGCTATAATGCAAAGGAGGAGTAACTTTCGATTAAGTATTTTCAACAAAAATACTTCGTCTAAATATAACTTCTTGTTCAACTTGACTCGAAGGTCAAATAATAAGAAGGTAATTTAAATGTACAATCTTTATTTAAGTAATATATCCGTTTTTATTTGAGAAGTAACAACTCCGTTCAAGTAATTAGAAAAACATTGAAGTGAGAAATAACAGTTTATAAAACCATTAATAAGAGTTAAAGATAAGATGTAAAGGAATCTAACTTTTAGAATTTGACATGTGTTTTTTCTCTCCTTCCACTATAAAAATAGTATTTGTAGTAATTAATTATTTTGAGGAAATCAAAACAAGCAATACACAATTTGAAAAATAATTATGTTATTGTTCTTACTCATATAAGTTGCAATGTGTCACATTATGGAGATTGCATGTGTTCTCTTTTCTTGATGAAGATTGAAGGAGTATAAATTATTATCTTCAATTTATTAATTTAATTTGTTCTCAGTGTCTATATTAACATACTTTGAATTGCGTAATTCTTGATCTCAAATGTTAAAGATATACAAAATGATTTTATTCGTTTTTTCAATATATTAAATTGTTATAAATATATTTTAATACATTTATTTGTTTTATTTTAATACTTGGATTATAAGAATATTTCATAATGATAATTTTAAGGGTGAATTAAAAATGAAAAAAAAACATTTTGGTAAAATAAATTAAATGTTTGGCTAGCAATGAAAAGAATTTCAAAAGTATACTCATATGGAATCTTTAAAAATAATACTACTTTTTGTTAAAAAAATATTAAAACCACACCACTTCAACATACAAAATGAACTTCTTTGCTAGCTCCTTTCTTCCACTCAATAATTTAACTACTTTATACGTCTCCTCAAACTTAAGTGTCCCAAAGAAAATGATAATATTTGCTTGAATTTTCGAAAGTGACACAGCTTCATGGAGCTTCAAATTTGGAATGATGCGAACAATTATTTGTGCAAAGGAAAAGAATAAAATAAATAAAAACAATTGGTGAAAAGAAGCAATGATGAATTTAAAATAATTGGTTGGAAATAGGAGGTGTCATTGTCACAGTGAAGCTTTAAAATTAATATCGATGGAGAAGATGGTGAAAATGCAAACATATTATGTGGACACATCTCTTTGAACGGTTTGTTGTGTAATTGAATTTAAATACTATGAAACTGAAATTTATGTTTCTTGTCTGAGTTGCTGGGGATGAGTGGCTACAAATTGTTCCTCGGTATAAAGTCGTTATCCATTTCGGTTATTAAACTTCTGGCCGGCAAAATAAAGAAATTCGAAAAGTTTATTAAGATTAATAAAATTGGTTGATTTGGTCTAAACAAATTAGTTAGTTGAATAGAGATGAGCTATGAGTGGATGTGATGAGCATGAATGAAAAGTGGTTTTAGGTTTTAAATGTTGGGCCACGTCACCTAGTGTTTCAGGTTCAACGCCATTTTTGATGGGGACATGTTCTTGATTACAGTGTTACACACCAACGTTAATACGTGATTTTAGTTTTTTGAAGGTTTGGTTTGCACCTAGGATTTCTAATACCAGCAGTTTTGGATCAGAGAGATGGGGCGTGAGGTTTTGTTTTTGTGATGGAGACAGTGATTACGATTCTTGAAACCTGGATTTTAGATCCTTGCTTTTGTACACTGTTCACGTGAGTGATTAAGACAAGGGTGCTGTCAACTCCTTTTCTCCGTTGCCTAATCTGTACTCTACCCTTCATCACCATCACTTCAAATTAAATGCAACACACAAGCAAATTTCGTAATGTAGGGGAAGGAACAAGACGATAACATGGGACCCCATTATCCATGATTTTGATCCTTGAGTGAGATGTTCCCGAAATTGCTTAAGACTAGTCTAATTGGATTTTGAAGGTAATGTTCATGTAGTGATACTACACCACGTGGTTGATTTATATTTTATGAATCAACTTATTCATCGTCTTATCGACTTATTGGATCTTTGATTAAGTGTTAAATTAATATAGAATTAATTTTCTAATGCAAAATCATTATGTATTTGGTTTTTAAAATTAATTAAAAAGTAAAAAAATTACGTTGAATAAGAAACAATTAATTCTTGTTTCTAAGTTGGAGAATTGATTCAGCTGGAATCAATTCTCCAACACTGAACCAAACACACACTTAGAAAGAAGTGGAATCACTTCGGGAGAAGCAAAATCAATAGATATATTATCATTAGGGGTGACAATTAGGGTCTAGCCCATCGGGCCGGCCCGCAGGCCTGCGAGAAAAATGTGGGGTGGGTCAGGGTAGTGAGCCCGTAGGACCGCAGCACGTGCGGGCCGACCCACAAGCCCGCATAAAATAAAAATAAAAACAACTTGCACTTATGTATATTAATTACTTCTTTTATGAACTCTTACATTAACGTTTCAAATTCTTGTATAATTGGAAAAAACAAGTATTATGTAATTTTTAATATGCTAAAATTTAAAGAATACAAAAGGATACATTGTATATGAATATGATGAAAATGTTGAATTATCAATTTATCATCTAATTCCCCAAAGTCTTTACTTAATTTTGTGAACTTCTTAAAGTTTCCCAATTTTTAAACATTGCAAGTTTTATCATAAAAATAAATATTAAAAAAAAAAAAAAAAAAAAAAAAGCGAGCCAGCTCGCAGGCCAACAAGCTAAGGAATATGCAGGACGGGTCAGTGTTTTCAACCTGCATAAAGTGTGCGGGGCGAAGCAGGCCAGCCCAGCCCGCATTGCCACCCCTAATTATCATAGTTCTCAATAGCTGAAAGAAATATTTTATCTTAATTTATAAGTTGGTAAACATTCAACATAAGATCTGAAGTATAATAAACATTACAACTTTTCTATTATTCATAAGAGAGCTTTATTAATAAGTTTATAAGAACATAATCATATCTTTAAGGATTAATATGTTATGTATTGCGTAAATCTTCAAGGATATAGCAATTGAAAATTAAAAACTAGTAAGATAATTCTATAAAGAGCAATAACTCAAGATATAAGAGAAGTAAAGACAAGTGGTGACAATGAGTAAAAATGTAACTTGGAGATGCATACGAGCACCTATTTATAGGTGGAGTATAGGGTCAGAAATCCTATGACTCGCGGAGAAAGATGAAACTCCTTTATCTACAAAGAAATCTCCTTGACTTGCAAAGTAGTTGCAACAATATTGTGGAGTATTTCCGTGGAAAGGATCTCGACAGCAATGTGGGGTGTTTGCATGTGGAGAGAATCTTGGCGTGGAGTGTTTCGTGGAACATGGATTTTAGTTCCAAGGTAATGGTTTTGTAATACTCTATTATACTTTATTTTTATAATAATCTCCCACATATAGGCAAAAGGCAAGAGATAGAAAGAACAAAAGAATGAAATTTAGGTCTCATATAAAGTAATGCACTAAAGCTGGTGTAGCAAACTATATGAACAAGTCATAGATTGAGAAACTTAACACGATGTAGTTGATATAACAAGTTATTTAAATCAAAAATACGTAATGTTGTTAGCAATTTATCAATTACAATACACATCTCACAATTCCATCTGTTATTTTTTTTTTGTGCTTACTAGGTCATGCATGTATCTAATATTCATGAGTCTTCTAGAGATCTTGTCAAAATCTTACGCAAGCGACCTCACTCAACATTTTGATAGGTGATTTCGTCAAGCGTATGCTGCAAATCATACATCACCTATAAAGGATATAAAAATCATTAAAAATTTTCTTAGAAGCAAAAATTCTTTACCACAAAAATTTAACTACAAAGTTTACCCTCTTAATAATATAGTATTTCGCACTTTCACACACAATATAAAAATGGACATAATTGATTTATAATCAATTTTAGTACTAGTAAAACTAACAAGTGACTTGTTTGTATCCATATGAACCTAATTCATGGGATCCCTAATCACAAATGTTGGATTTCCATCACTTGTTTTTTTGCAAGTGCTTGAGTCTCATTTCTCTCGATGTTTCTAAAATCATATTTCTTCGTTGGGTTTTTTTGTCAAAGGACCTACTAGATTATGTTCTAACTTAACATAGTCAATGGAAATTGTTTCACTTTTTAACAATTGCTTTATCAAATTGTGTCTCAATCATATATGTTTATTTTTGCTATAGCTATTGTCGATTGGCAATAACAATGCATTGATGTATATATATGGTGTTAGTTTCACTAATAATGGAATGTACGAGAAGTTTTTCAACCACTCAATTTCACTTCTAACCATCTCAAGGGCAACAAACTCTTATTTCATTGTTGATCTTGCAATAATTGTTTGCTTAGTTGATCTCTATGTAATCACACCAACAAGTGTAGACACATAACCATTAGTGGACTTTTTCTCAGTTGAATCAGCGATTCAATTAACCTAATTGTACTGTTCTAGTACAATAGAAAAGTTAATATATTCAATGGCATAATCTATTATACATCTTAAGTATTTCATGAGTCTTACAAGTGTATTCCAATGTTTTTGATTATGACATTGAGTATAACTACTCAACATATCGAAGTTGAGAAATATATTATTTTTAATTTTTAAATATCGAAGTCTTACAAGTAGATGATACTTATTTTTAAATATCCACTTATAACCAATAAGATATATTCCTTAAATAAATTTAGAAGTCCAAATATTATTTTTTTAGTTGAACCAATTCCAATTTTAATGGTTTTATCTCAATGTTTTGTACTAGAAATATATGTAGTTTGTAAAAAACTTGTTAAATCATTTTCAACTAGGTAAATATAAAAGTCATTTTCCAATTTTCTTTTCCCATATCTTAATTCTCGTCAAATTCTCACACACATCATCACTATTAATATTTTATTGATATTTTAGGTTGTTCAAATGTCCGATTAACCATTAAATGGAAAAGGAAAACATATTTAAAGAATTTAACATTTTTCATCTCTACTATAATATGTGTATAATATGTTGATAATGTATTTTCTGATTTCTTGAAGTTCAAATAGCTACAATTAGATAATATTGTTAGACAATATTAATAATGTTCGAGAAAGAGACAAAACGTTATTACAAGAATACTAGACCTTAAAAATTCTTCATCTATAAAATTTATGGCTCACATTTGAGTGATTCACTTTTTCCTCTATGACAAACAGTTCGGCTTAATTTCGGACCTCCATTTTGACCGTTAGAATAAAATGCATATAATATATAAAACTCTAACTTTTTTTCATAGAGAAAAGGTATTCCTTCACGATTGAACGATTCTTTTTCTTTTTAAATTTTCGGAAAAAAAATATCCCAATTTTAAGATTCGAGGACAATCAGAAAAAAACACAACAATTGTTATTTTAAATTTTAAAAAGGACACTTTCTTTCAATACATATAAAAAGGTATTCTTATCCATAAAATATAACAGCTTTAATACTACCATTGTTTTAGGTACTTGAGTTCATTTTAATTTATGCCATATAATACAATTTAAAATAAGTGAAAATAATAGAAAATTTGAATTGAAAGTTGCTTATTTCTTTCTATCACAAGTTGGCTTCAATTACAAGGACGTGTGTGGCTACACCACCGGTGGACGGCGCATAAAGCACTTTTATAACTTAAAAAATGCAATAAACAAATCTCGCATATTCAATTGTAACATCACTTGTTAGTCTTTTAAAACTTTTTCTAAACTTTGTCTAATGCCACTTGAAAATTCATGTTATGGATGAAGTTTTTTGGGTCCCAAAATGTTGTTTTTCAAAATAAGAGTTGAATAAATAAAATCATGTTGATATTCAAACTTCGTCACAACGTTTTTTTTTTATAATTATTTATGAATTATCAACTCTTAGTTCGAAAACTCTCACTATGAAAACCTGAGACACGTTAGAACATTGCGAACCACCATCGATTAAAAAATACATTGTAGTTTAAAAATTTGAAAGGCCTAAAATAAATTTTTTATTTAAAATATTTTTTCAATATATAATTATTTATTAAATTGTTATAATTAATTTTATTTAAAATTTATTTTTTAAATAAATAATAAGGTTAACCTATTTAATATGTGTTGAAAAATTATTGACTCACTTGTATTATTAAATTTATTTTTCGTATCTATTTATATAAATTTATCTATAGTTTATTTTTGTGATGTAATTAAAATCTTTCTTCTCTTTTTTTAGATTTCTGAATGGTATGATCCAATTTTTTTTAGTTGACATGTCAATATATTTTGACATGAAATAAAAAATTATAATCTATAAAACACTAGTAAAGATAAGTAGTTAAAACAAATAAGTTAAAACAATAAAACCTGGTTATCAAGAAAACGAGCTTGATAGTAAATTTGTAATATGTTGAAGTCTCATATCTCTTTTATTGCTCTTCTCACATTGATGATAAGTTTTGCTCCGTAAACTTGAATTATCTTTCTACACAAAATTCACATTTGAATTATGATTCAATTAATCTATTATTCAGTAAAAAGACTAAACACTAATCTAATTAATAGTTTTGTAGGAAAAGTACAATTGTTTGTCAAGATATATGAAAAAAAAAACTCTTGAAACTTGTAAATAAAAAAATACCAAAAAACAAAACTAATCAAAAGAAAAACATTTATAATTCTAATACAAATCTAAAACAGAATAAAAACAACAAGAATAGATTATAAAAAAAAAATACTAAGAATGAGGTTACAAAGATTGGTACACATAGACAATATGAAATTCAAGGAATGTAATATGTCAAAATACTAAAAAAAATTCTATAAGAGAAAGAAGTAAGAAGAGACAAAAAAAGTCATAGACAGATAACAAGATGATTAATCATTGTCTTTTTCGTAAATAAAATTATAATTTACTGAATAAATGTTTTAACTCATTAATTATTATTTTTAATATCAATAAAAATGAACAAACACTAATAATAATTTAGTTAAATTTTATTCTCAAATATGAACTTATAATTAATTTAGTAGAATTATATTAGGAATAAAACAGTTTTTTGAGATTTTATTTCTTAAACATAGTCTTATAATTAATTTAATAAAGGTATATTAGTAAAAAAAAGTTTTTAAGGTCTTTTTTCTCCGACATAATTTTATAATTAATTTAATAAAAATATATTAGCAGTAAACAAAAATAAATTTTTGAGACTTTTTTTTCTAGAAATCTGAAGTCAGTGTTTTATTTATTTTACCCTTAATTTGACTCTACGCTGATATAAAAAGCATCAAATGATCGAAGAACAAATATAGATCCAAAAATGTGTTGTCAAAAAATGGTTTATACCTACCAATCTCTATCTTTGATAGTATCTTTCTTAGCTGTGAAGGTGCTTTAAGTAATGGGTATGAGCTTGAATAGATATAAAATTTTATAAAGTAAGAATAATATGGAAAGTTTCATGTCATGCTACAATATATATATGGATGTTTGGAAGATAAATTTAGTGTTGGCTTTCTTTTTCTAATGTGATCTTTTCAACTGTTTAGTTGATCGTAATTCTTCTTTTATAATTAATCTTTTTTTTATATAAAAATAACCAATGCATATATCAATTTTATTCTTTCCCAGCCTTTCTATTTTCTTAAAATCAAACCGATAATTAAAGTTAGATGACAAAATATATACTAGATCTTAAGATTAAAACTTGAGTCTTATAAAATCGTCTAATTACACTACGTTAACATAGCATAAAAAGGAGAAAGAAATGTCATAATAATGAAAAAAAAATTTACCTTGAAAATATATATTTCTATCAATAACAAAATACAACATTAAGAGTAGGAATATTATAAGATAAACTCAAGTAAGTAAAAACTGAAAAAAGTTCTTAAAATAATGTGACATTAAAAATCATAGAATGACTCCTGCAATAAAAATGCTCTAAGAGGAGGGTGAAATGAATATTTCCCAATTATTTTTTTAAATACTTGTTTTAGAAATAATTTCGAAACTTTGAAATATTTTTGGAAGAGAAATTAATTTTTTAATATTATAAGATTATTTTAGGAAATAGTTTTTAGAATAAATACTGATTCCTCCTCTTTTCTCCTTCTACGTCCAGGTTTTTTTTTTTCTGGGGTTTTCTTCCTGTACCCCCAATATTTATTCTGCACCTCCTAAGATTTGTGATATTCAATTTATGCCCTTTGAAAAATTAAATTATAATTAAAAAATAAATAAGGTAAAAGTAATAATTAAGCAATGATGAAATTTCTAAAGAAGTTGGTGGTTGACTTAACAAACAAATTAAATGATAGTAAATATTATGTTAAGATCCTGCACCCCAAATCTGTTGCCCTTTCACCCAAAATCAACTTTTGAAAACTACTCCCACTTTCAAAAATATTAAACAAAAAAAGTAAAAAAATTAACATAAAAACTAAAAAAAACTATCTCACTTGTGGAAGTCGACTTCCAAAAAAAAAATAACCGGAAGTCGACTTCCAGAATTCATAATTTTTTAATTAAATATTAAATAAGTACGAATTAAAATAATTATAAATTAAAATAATTGCAAATTAATATAATTACAAAGTAAGACAATTACAAATTATAACTATTAAAAATTAAAATTAATTACAAATTTAAATTAAAACATAAAAACACTAAAAAAATTAACATAAAAACTAAAAAATATATATCAAAAAAATAACTTAAAAAAATATAAAAAAAAAAATAAAACCAAAAGTTGACTTCCGAACATTCACTTAACCGGAAGTTGACTTTCGGAACTCACCAATTTCACTTGTCCACACTTTAAAAAATTGTCCCCAATTCCAAAAATATCAAACATAAAAGTAAAAAAAAAAGAAACATAAAAACAAAACAAAAAATTTCCCCCAATTACGAATTAAAATTATTGTAAATTAAAATAATTACAAATTAAAATTATTACAAATTAAAATTATTAAAAATTAAAATAATTACAAATTAAAATAATTACAAATAAAATTTATAAAAATTAAAATTATTACAAATTAAAATTAATTACAATTTAAAATAAAAACATAAAAAGAACTAAAAAACATTAACATAAAAACCAAAATATATATATAAAAAATTATTAACAAAAATAAAACCGAAAGTCGACTTCAAGTATTTACTTAACCGGAAGTCGACTTCCGGAGCTGACCAATTTCATTTGCCTTCACTTTCGAAAAATGCTTCACTTCATAAATGTCTCATTCACCAAATTATTTTTGTTTTATATTTCTTTATTGTTACATGAATATTTTAATTTTTTTTTATATTTTTAATTTGATGAAAATGGTATTAACAAATTTGAAAACAAATTAAAATTCTAATTTATTAAAATAAAAATTATTCAAACAATATAATTAATTAAAATTTTCCAAAATTATAAATTATTATTATTATTATTCAAAATTATAATTAATTGTTATTATTATTATTATTATTATTTTTACTAAAAATTATAATTAACTATAAATAAAATTAATCAAAACTTTTATTAATTAAAATTTAATTTAATTAATATTAAAATTAATTTTAAATAAATTTATCCAAAATTATAATTATTTAAACTTATAATTAATTAAAATTATATTTACTCAACAATAGAATTAATTAAAATTAAAAATTTTAAATAATTAAAATTAAAATTATTATAAATTATAATTAATTAATATTATTACTTATTTACATTAAAATTATGTAAAAACAATTACATCAACTACGGAAGTAGGGATGGCAAAAATACCCGTGCCCGCAGATATTCACGGATAAAATCCGCGACGGATAGTTACTACCCGCGGGTATTTATTACTTGCGGGTAGCGGGTAGCAGATATTTTAATACCCGGTTACAAACGGGTCGGGTACGGGTATCATACTATCCGTACCCGTGAGTACCTGTTACCCGCAAAAAATTAAAATTAAAATTTAATTTATATTTTATTAAGTTAAATTTAATTAAAATTAGAAGTAACAGTATATTTTATTATGTCAAATTTAATTATAATTATAATTATAATTATAATTTAATTTAATTTAATTTATATTTTATTTTTATAATTTTATATTAAAAAAATTATAAAATACATATTTTTTTAAATATTTGCGAGTATCGGGTATCCACGGGTACCCGCGAGTTTTAAAAATATCCGCGGGTATTTTTTAAGCGGATACCCGGCGAGTAAACAGGCAGGTAACGGGCAGATTTTTTTTAGCGGGTCAGGTACGGGTATCATACTATCCGTGCCCGACCCGACCCGTTGTCATCCCTATACGGAAGTCACCTACGTAAATCTTAAATTACGGAAGTCGACTTCCGATATTGATGACTTACGAAAGTCGACTTTCGGTTGTGCCATTTTCGTGTTGTTCATAGTGGTCTATGGAAGTCCACTCCCGAAATTTATCTTGGTCTACGGATGTTCACTTCCGTCATCTTGTGGCTTACGGAAGTCCACTTTCGAAATTAAATCACTTGCGGAAGTCGACTTCCGGTTTGTGGTTTACGTTTCAAGCATTGATACTCGCAGATGGATGGTAAACATGACAGAAATAACACAAAAAATGAAAAAACTACAAAGGAATATCATTACATGTGTTAATGTAGAGGAGGAATGACAGAGAGGAAGAGGAGAGACCAAAGAACAAAACTAGTGAGGAGTGGCTTGAGGGGTGAGCTTATAGAGTGAGGAGAGTGAGGTAGAGGGAGGGTTTGGGGGTGAGAACGGCTGCTAGGTTAAAAGAAAGTGAGGGAGTAGTTTTCATTAAATAAGAGAGAGAAGTGATTGATTTAAAGGGTAATTTTGGATTTTAAGAAAAACTTGCAGGTGCAGAAGAAATATTGGGGGTGCAGGAAGGAAACCCCTTTTTTTCTTCCTTTTCAGGGCCTGGAAAAACAGAGGCGTATGCACATGAAGGCCCAAAAAGTTTTAGGGGTTTTCTTCCTGCACCCCCAATATTTCTTCTGCACCTCCAAACTTTTCATAAATTCCAAAACTACCCTTTTAGTATTTTAAAATTTTAAATCAATAAATCTTTATTTCTCTCTCCTATTTAATGCTTCACTTTGTTTTCACTCAACCCTAGCCGCTGCACACCCCCCCAATCTCTCATCTGCCCCACTCACCTCTCTAATGTGTCCCACTCGTCATGCCCCACTCTTGTCTATTTTTTTTTTCGCTCTCCCTCTTCCCTTCACCATTCCTCTCCAACAGGTAAGTAAACCTATTGTAAGGACCCACTAACCCCCTCTCTACACACTCTCTCCTTTCCTAACTTCTCTCACAAAACCCCACTATACGTCCCTGTTTTTCCTTCCCTCTAAACAACTGCACAGCCCTTCTCTCTAGCAAAATTCAATTTCTTTTCCATTCTGATCACTCCCTCCCTGTTACAGCTACTGGAAACCGGAAACAGGAAAAGAATCTCCCTCAAACTGAGTCATTTTCCCCTTCCGGTAAGTCAAATTCCATTTTCCTCAATTCTCTTCGATTCTGGGATTTTGGAATCTGATGCTTACCAAAAACCAAATTAGGGTCTTGTACTCACCCAGAATTTCGAATTTCAGCCCCTTAGGTTGAGGATTTGAGGTGCCCTTGCGTTAGAGTCTTGCTTGTGGTGATTTTGGAAAAAGGTAAGGGAAGCTAACCGATATTTTGTCCATTTGAGCCGTAAATTATGTTTTGTATGATAATGGTGTGCTGAATTGATTTTCTTGAAATGCTTGTGTGAGTGTATGATCATGAATTACTCTGATTTTGCGTTCTTGCATGTGAAAACAGTGAGATGGTCTGTTATTTTCGCCTAGGTGGGTGGTTCTCGCCTAAGCGAGACTATCAGAATGACTCACCCCTGATACTGAGCGAGGTCTCGCCTAGGCGAGCTGGAGTCGCTTAAGCGAGAGAGACACTCTCGTCTAAGCGAGCCAGTTTAGTCTGAGCGAGAGTCCGCTCAGTTTTTAATCCTTGCCACTGTTTTAGTCTCGCCTAGGCGAGATAGCCTCGCCTAAGCGAGATGACTTCTCGCCTAGGCTAGATTGCCTAGCTTAAGCGAGATTCACTGCAGTGGAGGATATCAATTCCTGTTCTAATAGAAAAATGACATGTTTTATTGCGATTCCGTGCAAGGAAGCTCATTTATGCTTGATAGATTATTGTTTAATGTATTGTGTGATAAGACTAGAAGGATATGAGTATATATAGACTTGTGGTTGGAATGGAATTTAAAGGGAAATTCATGAGAATTGTTAGTGTGTAAGGACGTGTGGAATCCATATTGGTTGGTATCCTGAAACTCCAATAATCATTCACACTCAGATAGAGTAGAATGGATTATGTCGTGAGGAGTAGCAGGAGGTCCTAGTCTTTGGACTTGATCCAGTCCTAGACGCGAAGGGGACTTACCCTAGGAACGGTCGGGTGATAACCCCTTGTGTCCAAACTCTGCAGAGTCTGGGAACCGTTGCAGGTGCAAGCCACCAAGAGCTCCAATGTCGCTTACACAATCCGGATATCGAGTCTAGACTTTAATTATTGATTTACGTGTTATGAGTGATGTAAAAGATGCTTTGCATTATTTTTCCTTTCTTTCAGTTAGCTTACCCTTTTATTTGTTTATGTTGTTTTGCTCATGTGGTTTCTCCTTTGCTGTGATCGCCTAATTGTTGGTGTGAGCAGAGCCTAGCCCAGATGGTGACGCCCCCCTTCGGAGCAGGAATTGACCCCCTTACTCGCTGTTGTAGTAGTTTTGAGCCAGACTTTTGAGGAGTCTTAGCTTGACCAGTTTATTAAGCATTTTTTTTTTATGTTTTGAATGACTGTATCAAACTCCTATACTATGTGTCTATAACCGTTAATTCTACTACCTGCTATGTTTGACCATGATTTAATATTTTGTTTGATAGTGTGAAAAACTATTAAATGGGATGTTACGTTTTTGGTATCAGAGCAGTAGTTCCTTAGGGTTTGTCGGTGTGAGCTCACCTAGTTTCTGTTGTGTGTTTCTCATGGTGTTTGATAGATGGACTGATGATTCTCTCTTTGTGTGTTCAGAGCTATGGCACCTAGGCCTCCTCCTCCTATTCCTAACGCGGATAGTTCTCACTTGGTGGGGACGATTGAAGCGATGTTAGCAGCCATGTAGCAGCAGAATGCTAACATGGTGAACCAGCACAACTTAGCCTTGCAGCAGATGGAGTCTGCTAGGCTTGCAGCAGAGGCGACTCAGCAGAGACACTTGGAGGTCTTGCAGCAGCTGGGGGAGAATCGATCTGCAGCTGGATCTTCCCAAGCTCCACCGCCACGAGTACCAGAGTGGAGTTTGGAGGATTTTCTTCAGCATCACCTGTCTCGCTTTGATGGCAAGACCACTCCAGATGAGGCAGACTAGTGGATGATGGATATGAAGCGGATTTATGATGCCAAGCGGTGCCCAGCAGAAAACAGGTTGACTTATTCTGAGTATCTACTAGCTGGAGAGGCTGTCCACTGGTGGTCTAGCATGAAGATGATGCTAGAAGATAATAGGGAGATTGTCACCTGGGAGTTATTCAAGAAGAAGTTTTATGCTGAGTACTTCCCAAACAGTGTGAGATACGCCAAGGAAGTGGAGTTCTTACAGTTGATGCAAGGAGAGATGTCAGTGTCTGAGTACGCTGAAAAGTTCAAGCACCTGGGCAGATTTCACACTTTGAAGATGGCTGAAGATTGGCAATGTAGGAAATTTGAAAATGGACTGAGAGGCGATCTTAAACTCATGGTGGCTCCGCTCTCTATAAAGGAGTTCCCTGCTTTAGTGGAGAAAGCGAGGGTAATGGAGAAGCTAAAGGCAGAAGTTGAAGCTCAACAACGGTCGCAGCAGAAGGTGGGAGGACCATCTGGGTCCACGAGCAGACAGGACGATAGGAGGAAGCCTTACTCTAGACCTCCACCTCAAGGGTCCAGGAGATTCCCACCTCAGCCACATCCGCCCCAGTCACATCAGCATCAGTCTTCTCAGCATCACTCTCACAAACCACAGTGTTTTCATTGTGGAGGGCCCCACATGAGGAGTGCTTGCCCCCAGCTGGGTGGTAGGCAGACATGTCACAGATGTGGGCAAGAAGGCCACTTCCTCAGAAATTGCCCCACAGGCAGGAGTACAGTGCCCAGACCTTCGACGCAGTCGCAGCCACAACAGACACGGGGAAGTGCTAGGCCCCAAGCAGCTGGCCGAGTGTATGCCATGACGGGTGCAGAGGCAGACAGATCAGGTAACCTCATCATTGGATCTTGCATGATTGCCGATAGGAGCTTGTGTGTGTTATATGATTCGGGAGCGACACACTCTTTTGTGTCGAAGTCTGTAGTGATGGAGTTGGGTCTCCCGGTTAGGGAACTTCTTTACGACCTGGTAGTGTCTACGCCTGGTTCCAGGATGGTCAGAACCTCGACGTTATGTGCTAGATATTTGATCGAGGTTGAGGGGCGCAAATACAGAGTGAACCTCATTTGTTTACCTCTGGAGGGCCTGGATGTGATCTTGGGAATGGATTGGCTATCTGCTAATCGCATTCTTATGGATTGTAATGAGAAGAAGGTGTTGTTTCCCAACCCGGAAGATGAAGAGATGTTGTTATCCTCACAACAGGTGGATCAAGCTATAAAGGAGGGATCACGGTGTTTCTTGATTCTCACTCAACTGTCTGTTGAGAGTGGGGATAGGCACGTTAAAACGTCAGTGGTGAGGGAATTCCCTGATGTTTTCCCTGAGGAGGTGCCCGACTTGCCCCCTTCTAGGGAGATTGAGTTCTCTATTGATCTGGTGCCTGGAGCAGGGCCAGTATCAATAGCACCTTACAGGATGGCTCCGGTTGAGTTGGCAGAGTTGAAAAACCAGATTGAAGAACTGCTGGAGAAACAATTCATCAGGCCCAGTGTGTCGCCTTGGGGAGCACCGGTGTTATTGGTTAAGAAGAAGGATGGCAGCTCTAGGCTTTGTGTTGATTACCGGCAGCCCAACAAGCTAACCATCAAGAACAAATATCCTCTGCCAAGGATAGACGACTTAATGGATCAGTTGCACGGTGCTACTGTGTTTTCGAAGATCGACTTGAGATTCGGATACCATCAGATTAGAGTTAAGTCTGATGACGTGCAGAAGACTACTTTCAGATCCAGATATGGGCACTACGAGTACGTAGTGATGCCTTTCGGCGTGACTAACGCCCCTGCCTTGTTCATGGATTATATGAACTGAATCTTTAGGCCTTTTCTAGACAAGTTCGTGGTGGTTTTCATAGACGACATCTTGATATACTCCCGAACTCATGAAGAACATGCAGAGCATCTGAGGACCGTTCTAAGTATCTTGAGGGAGAAGCAACTCTATGCGAAACTGTCTAAGTGCGAGTTTTGGATGACCACGGTCCAATTTTTGGGGCATGTCATCTCAGCTCAGGGCATATCCGTGGACCCATCCAAAGTGGAGGCTGTGTTAAAATGGGAGCGTCCTAAATCAGCGACTGAGATTAGGAGCTTTGTGGGACTGGCAGGATACTACAGAAGGTTCATTGAGGGGTTCTCAAAAATCGTGGCACCTTTGACACAACTGACTCGTAAGGATCAGCCTTTTGCCTGGACCGACCGGTGTGAAAATAGCTTCCAGGAGTTGAAGCAGAAGTTGACTAGTGCTCCTGTGTTGGTAATCCCTAATACCAGTAGACACTTCGAAGTCTACTGTGATGCCTCCCATCAGGGGCTAGGGTGCGTTCTAATGCAAGAAAGGAAAGTGGTTGCTTACGCCTCTAGGTAGCTTAAAAGTCATGAGAAGAACTATCCCACGCATGATCTTGAGTTAGCGGCTGTGGTGTTTGCACTGAAAATTTGGAGACACTATCTGTATGGCGCTCAATTCCATGTTTTCAGTGACCACAAGAGCCTGAAGTATCTGATCGACCAGAAAGAGTTGAACATGAGGCAAAGACGGTGGATGGAGTTCTTAAAGGATTTCGACTTCGAGTTGTTATACCACCCGGGGAAAGCGAATGTCGTGGCCGATGCCTTGAGCCGAAAAATAGTTCACGCATCTTATATGATGGCCAGAGAGTTGGATTCGGTGGAGCAATTTAGAGACTTGCGGCTGCAAGTGAGTTTAGGAGAGGATGTCATTAGATGCAACCATCTTACAGTGTCTAGTGATTTCCTCGTCCTAATAAAAAAGAAGCAATTATCTGACCCTAAGTTGTAGAGGACCTTGGAATTGCTTGGCACTGAGAAGGCCAAGGACTTTGTGGTAGGGAGTGATAGGGTGTTAAGGTTCAGAGGCAGGGTCTGCATACCTGAGGATCTAGAGGTGAAAGGCATGATTCTCGAAGAGGGACACAAGAGTCGTTTTAGCATGCATCCAGGCATGACTAAAATGTACCATGATCTGAAAGAATCTTTCTGGTGGTCAAGAATGAAGTCAGATGTAGCTCGGTATGTGTCATCTTGCTTGACCTGTCAGAAGGCTGAGGCAGAACACCAGAGGCCTGGAGGGATGCTACAACAGTTAGAGATTCCGGAATGGAAATGGGATAGCATTGCTATGGATTTTGTTACCCATTTGCCACTGACGGTGAGGAACCATGATGCCATATGGGTGATAGTAGATCGTCTGACCAAGAGTGCCCATTTCCTGGCAGTAAATTTGAGGATGTCCATGACGAAGCTGGCACAGTTGTATATCAGTGAGATTGTGAGGCTCCATGGAGTGCCGTCGAGCATAGTCTCTGATAGGGATTCATGCTTCACCTCCCATTTTTGGCAGGCATTGCAGAGTGCCATGGGCAGCAGGCTATCTATGAGCTCGGCTTACCACCCCTAGACAGACGACCAGTCAGAAAGGACAATACAGACTCTTGAGGACCTTTTGTGGACGTGCGTACTGGATCATCTAGGTGCATGGGACGAGGTCCTGCCCTTGGTGGAGTTTACCTATAATAACAGTTTCCATGCAGGCATTGGCATGGCGCCGTATGAAGCTCTCTATGGCAGAAGGTGCAGAACTCCTTTGTGCTGGTACCAAGACGGAGAGTCTGTGATGGTAGGGCCGGAGTTATTGAGGCAGACCACTGAGAAGGTCAAGTTAATACAAGAAAGGATGAAGGCGTCTCAGAGCAGACCGAAATCCTATGCCGATCAGAGGAGAAGACCTTTGGAGTTTGCTGTCGGAGATCACGTTTTCTTGAGGATTACCCCGACCACCAGTGTGGGGAGGGCTATTCGCTCAAGGAAGCTATCTCCTAAGTTCATTGGTCCATACCAGATTCTGAGGAAGATTGGACCCGTGGCTTATGAAATCGCCTTACCCCCTCAGCTATCCAACCTTCACTCTGTCTTCCATGTCTCTCAACTCAGAAGATACGTGGCCGACCCCTCACATGTGCTTGAGGCAGAAGATTTGCAGATTAGAGGAGATCTTTCAGTGGAGGTACAACCTGTTCGTCTTGGTGATAGCCAGACAAGGCAGTGAAGGGGAAAATCCATCACTTTAATTCAGGTTATCTGGGATGAGAGAACTGGTGACTCCACTTGGGAACTTGAAGAAGATATGAAGAAGTCCTATCCGCACCTGTTCTCTGGTGAGTTTTAATTTTCGGGACTAAAATTCTGTTGTTGGGGAGATTGTAAGGACCCACTAACCCCCTCTCTATACACTCTCTCCTTTCCTAACTTCTCTCACAGAACCCCACTATACGTCCCTGTTTTTCCTTCCCTCTAAACAACTGCACAGCCCTTCTCTCTAGCAAAATTCAATTTCTTTTCCATTCTGATCACTCCCTCCCTGTTACAGCTACTGGAAACCGGAAACAGGAAAAGAATCTCCCTCAAACTGAGTCATTTTCCCCTTCCGGTAAGTCAAATTCCATTTTCCTCAATTCTCTTCGATTCTGGGATTTTGGAATCTGATGCTTACCAAAAACCAAATTAGGGTCTTGTACTCACCCAGAATTTCGAATTTCAGCCCCTTAGGTTGAGGATTTGAGGTGCCCTTGCGTTAGAGTCTTGCTTGTGGTGATTTTGGAAAAAGGTAAGGGAAGCTAACCGATATTTTGTCCATTTGAGCCGTAAATTATGTTTTGTATGATAATGGTGTGCTGAATTGATTTTCTTGAAATGCTTGTGTGAGTGTATGATCATGAATTACTCTGATTTTGCGTTCTTGCATGTGAAAACAGTGAGATGGTCTGTTATTTTCGCCTAGGTGGGTGGTTCTCGCCTAAGCGAGACTATCAGAATGACTCACCCCTGATACTGAGCGAGGTCTCGCCTAGGCGAGCTGGAGTCGCTTAAGCGAGAGAGACACTCTCGTCTAAGCGAGCCAGTTTAGTCTGAGCGAGAGTCCGCTCAGTTTTTAATCCTTGCCACTGTTTTAGTCTCGCCTAGGCGAGATAGCCTCGCCTAAGCGAGATGACTTCTCGCCTAGGCTAGATTGCCTAGCTTAAGCGAGATTCACTGCAGTGGAGGATATCAATTCCTGTTCTAATAGAAAAATGACATGTTTTATTGCGATTCCGTGCAAGGAAGCTCATTTATGCTTGATAGATTATTGTTTAATGTATTGTGTGATAAGACTAGAAGGATATGAGTATATATAGACTTGTGGTTGGAATGGAATTTAAAGGGAAATTCATGAGAATTGTTAGTGTGTAAGGACGTGTGGAATCCATATTGGTTGGTATCCTGAAACTCCAATAATCATTCACACTCAGATAGAGTAGAATGGATTATGTCGTGAGGAGTAGCAG
>Ga0214543_1002473_pt1 | contig 36310 bp, 21 predicted proteins | sample CNSS2metaG_FD_160094 | JGI IMG/M metagenome (GOLD analysis project Ga0214543, IMG submission 160094) | Root nodule microbial communities from cowpea collected in UCLA plant growth center, Los Angeles, California, USA - CNSS2 | ecosystem: Host-associated > Plants > Roots > Nodule | place: USA... | reverse complement strand
TATGTAATAGAAATATCACTTGTAATAAAAGTATCATCATTACATTTATAAAAAAATTAAATTTGTTCTAAATTTGGAGCACATGAAATTAAAATTATTTTAAAAAAATTTGGGACTGAAATCAAATCAAATTAACAAATATGAGCATCAAATTGAGATTCATACAATAATTTGACACATGTCAGCATATTAGATTGACACGTGGCACACTACAAACCTGACACGTGGCATAAATATTTTTTTAAAAAAAATAAAAAAAAAATCAAAAAATAAAAAAAAAAATCAAAAAAACGAGAAGTTGACACGTGGCACCTACTTAACGGTGTTAGTCTCTACTAAAGAAAAGGACCTAATTGATACTAATTTACAAAAATGAGAACCTAATTGAGATTTTGTTACAAAAACAAGGACCAACAAAATATTTTAACCTATATTTATTTATGACTTACATCTACATGTGCTGATCTCTGATCCACCCACACTATGAGAACTTTTCGAACATGATATCAATAATACTAATCAGCCACACTAACAAATCAATCAAATATCAATTATTTACATAAAATTATGAATCCAATAATAAAATATCAACAATAATGCAAACATAAAATTGTATTTAACTTTGATTTGCCATAAAGTGAAATGAAAATTTAAATGAAGTGAAAAGTGTAACTACCTATTTAAGAGCACAAACGTAGATGCTAAAAATTAAAATACATGTACTGGTGGTATACATCATATGTATATATATTATTTAATTTTCTTACAAATAGTTGAGTAAATCTGAATTGAGGGAATGATACCAGTAGTTCTAGAGTGGTTAAGTGCGGCAATCCTTGATCACATATCAGCACACTCCTTTCCTATATAACCAATGATAGCAGAACCTATAATTTAAAAATGTGAACCAAATTTACTACAAGAAGCAACAAAGACCAAAAGTAAGAAACAAACCTGAAAAATAAAATTCCAATAAACAATAAAAATTAAAATAAAAAGTCAAGATACCGGAAGCAACTAATCAATAGTTTGTGAATAAAGAATATACAACTTTCAAGATAAAAAGTTAGATACCGGAATTGCCTCTCTACTCATAGAAAAAACAACAATCAAATGGAAACAACAATTAAAATAATAATTTTCACTAAATCCAGGGAAAGAATTTCCCTTTTTCAGTGGCAAAGACAAACTGCTATATAGAAAAGACTAATAATAGTTACTCAAACATTGAATATTTGAAACTGTAAGCAAAATACAAATGGGGAAATTTGAACTTCAAGCCTAGATGCAAATGCATTGTTCAATTAATATAGGTTACACATATAATTAATTATTCATACGATAGTTTCAAGTTAAGAATAAAATTTAATTATAATATAAAGATTAAAATAAACTTTCAATTGACCACTAAACTAATCAAGCCGTCACATATCATAAAGCACTTAACAATTTCACACTTTTAGTTTGCTATTAAACACTGTTAAAGACTAATTGAGTTTCGAAATATAATTTGGTATTTTTTTTTAATACAAAAGTAATAGAAATCTAAATAGAAAAAAAAAACATAATTCATAATGTTTTTGGATTATCATAAAAGTTTACCAAATTTTTTATATAATATTTCAATATTAAGCCAAAAAGTGGTTAATTACAAAAGGAATATTGCAATGGAGTTACGATAAAATACAAACCACAACGAAAAAAATAACACAACTAATTTGAACTACAAGACATAAAAGATGATATAGAAAACAATAAAAGCATAACAGAGGTTGCTTATTTTGAATTGAGATTTTTTTTCTTACAACTAAAAATGGAAGAGGTAGCGAGAGGAAGATAAATAGGTTTATATTGAAGACTGAAAAATGTTTTTCGACGTTACAAAGGATCCTTCAATAGTCATATAACCGAAACCAAAATCATTATGATTTTTTCAACTTACCATCAAAACTTAGTTTCCAGTCAGGCGCACACAGAGGCAGGGGCAGAGGATATGAAGCTAATACTTACAAAGATGATAAGTTAACAATTCTTTCATGTATTAAAAATTTAATCTGATATTAAACATCAACCAAGCCTATGCAATTATTCAAGGTTTTCTAACACCTTCTTTTTTGGGAAGAAACCCTCATGTCTTTTCCTGACAAAACCCCCAAATTTATCTGGGAAAGAAAACCTAAACCTTCCTTGATTCAAACTTCTTAGTAATCTATTGAACAATAAAATCAATGATTCAAAATTCCTAAAATAACAAAACAGATAAAATAGAAAGGATGAAACGATTGTGAGAATGGTTACCTCGTGAGCGTAACGACACGGGGAGGGACTAGTAACAGTGAGGGAAGAGTCACAGCAAGGGACAAATCACGGTGAGGGGCAAGTCATTATGAGAAGCGAGTTTGAAATTGTGAGGAGACCGTCGCAAAAAATTGTGAGGATGATGTGCCTAGATTACAAGCAATGAGAAAAGGTGCTGAGATGGTTGGTAGGGATTCATTTGGTGTAAACATTTACTTTCAGTAAAATTTTGGGGGGAAGGAGAAAATTTTTTAGGGAAATAAAAGTAAAAATAAAAGATAAAATAAATAAGTAATTAAATAATATAGTAACTGATTTAATGATTGATTTTTTGTGATTAAAACTTCGGTCACTATTTCGGTTACTGATAGTAACTGAAATTTTCGGTTACTGATTTCGGTCACTATTTAACATATTTCTAGTAGTGACGCTTACTTGACCCACACTGTCAGGAAGACTTTCGATACTAGGGTCATATTGCACTCGTCTAAGCCGGTTTTAACCATTGGCTCTGATACCACTTGTTATGTCTATAAGGAGGGGGTATCACTAGGCAGATACAACACCAATGAGACTTGAGCCCAACCATATAAGGCACTGACACCACTCTCAACCTCAAAACCTTAAGGCAATGTGTTTATGAGTCTTTATTCTTATATAGTGTTCTACTTTCTAGTTAATATGGGACTTAGACTCACACTTGGATTCCTAACAATCATAATATAAAAGAAAATATGTATTCTTACTTATAGATAATCAACATCAAACATGCATATTTTATATAGTAATAATGTGATAGAGAATTCACTTTTAATTAAATTATAATAAAAATAATTTAATATATAAAACTATATTTTGTACTGTCACATAAAAACTTCTTCTGCAATCTTATAAAATAAAGTTTTTAATACTTACATTTAGTTTAGTTAAGAAAAGCAACAATACCAAGATGAGCGACATCCATATTTTTATAAACACAAAAGTGTGTTTCTATGTTTTTATCTCTATTTTTTAGGATGCTTTTATGTAAGACAAGTACGACCCAAATGGTCTTTACCACCGTAGTGATAAATTATATTTTCATATTATTTGTCATTATTTTCATCTTCTTCTTTTCTCATTTTCATATTATTGTTCCACTTTTGATGACAAAAATTCTCTTTGAAATTTTCTTTATGATCACAAAAATATGGATAAGATGTTGTTGCATTCACTTATGGGAATGAAGCATAACCAATTTAGTTTCATGGATGTTGCTCCATTCACTTCTAGGAATGAAGCATAACCAGTTTGGTCTCATGATTTTTCATCAAAAACTCATTGTTTTGTTTAGCCATAAGAAGGCATAAATAATTTGAGAATATTTGTGAAATAATTTTTTTCACGATATTGTTGTTGTAAGAACAAATTATTGCTCAGATACTTTATTTCTTTCTTCCATTTTTTTAGAGCATCATAAAAACTGATCGCATCTAGATGTATTTCAGTCTCTAGTACTAAAAAATATAAGTAATTTTTTCTTATAATATCAAAAGTCATAAATTCAAATTTTGTAAGGTTTGACTTTTTTTCTTTTTAAAACTAGCTCATAAAATATTGATGATAATCAAATTTTATTTATGAAACTATAAAATTAGTATAACAATAATTAAAATAATCAACATCATAATATAAATAATAATAAGACAGATAAAACTTAATAAAGTCAAATAATTTTTTATCCAAAAAATAAGAATATAAGACAAAATTGTCAATAAGGAAAGGGTTAGAAAGAGCTTGGATTGAGGTACGAAGAGCATTGTCCTTAAAGAGAAAGCAAAAACATCTCCACTAACTCAGTTGGATAGCGTTCGTGCTGATAACGTGTTATAAAATAAAGGAGAGAAAGAGAATAGAGAGTAGAGACTGATTTTTTGTGTGTAATTATCAATAAGAGAAGTCCCTATTTATAGATACACAAGGCAACCCAAGGGATACAACTCAATGGTTACAACACTAATGATAACATCAATAGCAATCAATCATAGGTAACTGCTAGCAACTCAATGGACATCTAGTATCAACTTAAATGCACTCAACATACTTCCACTACTAAAAGTTTTCATATTACATATGAATTTTATTGCAAATTTGTTAAAAAAATTTGCAAGAAAACATTTTCTGCTATTTTTTCTAAGAATTTTAATTGACAGGTAATTCTTTCGTGAGTAATTATTTCCTACAAAATTATAAATCTCGTAAGTATTTCCTACAAAATTTGTTGCGAAAAGTGTTTTATACAAAATATTTTGCAAAATAATTGGCAGCAATTTGCTGCAAAATTTTTTTCATAACAAAATTTCTAAGTATTTCCTACAAAAACAATTTCAAAACAAAATTGGCAGGAAATATGAGTTTTTTTATTAGTGTTCTTAGATAAATATTATATTATAAGTAATAAATAATAAGTAATATATAATAATATATTGTTTGTAAGAATGACATTGTCTTGTGAAAAGGTTTTTGGGAAGATGAGATGTTTTGACACCTATAAACAATGTAGAAGATGTTTCATATTTTGTAGATATTAATTGAAACAAATATTGTAATGATGAAAACGTGTGTTGGAAGATGAAAATATTTCTTGAGCAATGTAAATCGTCATATTATCTTGGAATATGAAAAAGATTTTATAACATGTCAAAGTTAACTTAAATTTATTATAATGGGTCCCTATATTTGTTATTTTTGTTTAATTTAGTCCCAATTTTTGTTAACATGAATCAATTTGGTCCCTCTCCAAATTGAAACCAAATTTAATTTTTATGTTTCTTGTGACTTTGTGTTTCTAGTCTCTTCACCCCCTAGGTCTTTAAGACTAGGGGCACTATACCACTAGGACCCGATAAGGCCTAGAGCACCTAGATAACCAAACTTTTCTTGCAAATACACATGAAACAAAGGACGAGATAATAGTGACCGAGCATGCTAAGAAATATTTAAGATTATCACCCTTCATGAAACCTGTAAGACCCAGGAAAATTAATTAATTAAATAATTAATTAATTAATAAATGTGAGAGGAAAGCGTCTTTATGGCATTAATTGTTGTTTAATGTGACGTGGAAAAGTGCTAGCTCATGTGGTTGAGAGTACTTTGATTATGTGAGAGGACTTGGGTTCGAGTCCTATGTATGCCAATTATGTGTTGTTGTTTTATGATTTATTTTAATAATATGTAAGAGTGTGGAATTTGAAATGTAAACTTGTGATGATTGTTTATGTCACCAAATGTGATTTGGCATAGTGGTTATGCCTTAGCCTTATGAGTGGAAAGTCATTGGTTCAAACCTGGATGAGCAAAGAATAATTTTTTTTGGGTGTTTGAGAGGTTTCATATTGTTATTGGAGTTGTATGAAATTGCTATATGTGTGAATATTTTTTTGTTGAACTCAATCTGAGTTAGTGATTTGGGTGTTTGAAATTGTGGCTTGAAAGTTCTACCAAATGTATGGTTGGGAGGGGCTTACGCATTGTTCACGTGATTATGGTCTTAAACTGGTTTTTGAAACTATATTGGGTCTCCACTGGTATAAGGGGTATACCGTGAAATCAGAAATTTGTGTGTCGTGTGCTGTGAATTGTAATTTGGTTGTTTGAGAGTGTGGAGTGTGTGTAAAGACATGTTGTGTATCCTTAAGATTAGAGTGAGGGTTTTGGGAATTTCATGGTTAAAATTGGACAAATGCTGTGTATTGGCAGTTTCACCGGGTGCAAATATGTACACTAATTTGTGAATGATTGATTTGGGATGCTTGGTATAGTACCTAGAGGGTTTTGGAGGATGGTGTGTGTTGTTTTCGCGATGGAACAGTGGCGAAACTCTGTGATTTTCGCCCAAGCGACCCCTTCTCGCCTAGGCGAGAGTTGCAGGGGTCCCTTTTGCATTCAGAGTTGAGCATTTCGCTCAGACAACCAAGGTGGAGTTTGGGCGACACACAGTCTCACTTAGGCGAGATTGGTTCGCCTAAGCGAGATCACGAGGAAGACTTCTATCATTTTGAGCGCGAAATCTCGCTCAGGCGAAAGGTTTTGAGTTCTGAGCGATGGACACTCTCGCTTAGGCGAGAGTGGCTCGCCTAAGCGAATTCTCGAAGTGTATTCATGTTGGTTTTGTCGAATACTCGTCTAAGCGCGGTTGTTTGTTGTTTGGGTGAAAGTGTGACTCGCCCAGGCGAGAGGATCTCGCCTAAGCGAGATGACGTGTTGATGTTGAGAAATTCTAGGTTGGTGTGTGCTTATGCGTGATGATTTGGTTGTTTATTCCTAAGTATAGGTTGTGTATGCATGTGGTGTGGTGTTTGGGCTTGAAGGACTAAGTCCAATAGGGGTCTGAGATGTGCTCGGTGGTTGGACACATTATGGGCATGGAACTGGTTGAGTTCCCGTCGGCTACTAATGGGCGAGGAGTCCTTAGTATGGTGATTGCATGTGTCGGGCGCACGATGGGCAAGAAACTGTGAGGTTCCCGTCGGCTACTATTGGGCGAGGAGTCCATAGTATGGTGATTGTGTGCGTGCCAGGGTCCAAGTATGAGACTTGGATGTATATACTACAGGCGAGGAGTCTTTAGGGCAGGACTATGAGCGGGATAGGCTCATAGGGTTGGACCACGAATGAGTTAGTTTCGTGGGAGCACAGGGAAGTCCCAAGGCCTAGTTCATGCATATGACTCAGGACGGACTATAAGGTCATGGTTTGGGTGATTTGGAAATTATGAAGTTAATTATGTTATTTTGGGTTGGGAAATATATTTATATTCATGTTTTATTTATATATTGTGCATAACTCACCCTTTCTGTGTGTGTGTGGCGATGATCGGATAACTTGTTATCTGAGAGCAGATGATGTGACAGGTGGGCCAGGAGATGCTTAGACTCGGAGCGAGTGCTAACATGGGATATTTTGTAGATACATATGTATACATTTACTATTTTGTTTTTGAGAATATTATGTAAACCCGGCAGGAGCCATTGACTTTTATTCCAGTTTATGAATCATGGACTCCTGGTCTTATGACTTTATGTATGAAAGTTTTAAATTTCCCGCATTTTTGAGAAATAGTTTTTATTAAATGCGGTACTTGTTGGATTTTAAATTTTTATTTATTTATTATCAGTAATATTCTTTAGGGATGTTACAAAACCTCGAGCCTTAAGGACTAAATGTACTTGTGGTCAAGGACGATAGACAACCTCAACCATCCATGCTGACAACAATAGTGAATATGATAATGGATAGCTAATGGAGAATGGTAGATTAAGGTGATTCACCATAGAAAAGGAAATCCTAAAACAAAACATACCTTCAAATTATAAGCCCCCTAGGAATAAAAGTCCATCTTACTATAAATAAGCACCATTTACGGGATATGACATCTATCTAACTATTACTACATTTATTGTCTATGACATATTATTAACCTGAGCTTTGGAGTGACTTTGCAGACTTTCCGACCAAAAACTCTACAGGATAAAGTCAGACAAGATATCTTATACATGGACCAACAAAAACATCCTAACTAGGACATTGGGAATTGTGGACACACAAAAATTATGAATATATCTTGACTTTCATAAATAAACTTATATAAGACACATTTATCCAATAACAAAATTTATTACTTTTAATCACACAAATTTCATCTAAAAAATATAAATTATATATACACACACAAAACCCTACCGTAATGTTAGTATAGTATTTAATATATTTAATATATTATTATACAAAATGGGTTAATTCTTCCTTTAATTAGAATGGGACAAAGTTATTCGATTTTAAATGAAAAAAAATCAATTAGCTCCATCAACATAAGTTACGTATTTTCTTTCTAACTAAATTTAATGGTTTAAAACTTTAAATATAAAATTTTGCATTATTAATTAATCAAATTCGTATAGTTTTTGTAAATATATGGTTTATAGTTAAGAAATGAGTGCACACTTTTTCTTTTTTGAAATTTGGCTAACTTCTAAATTATATAAAGCTAAAAAATATTCTGAAAATGGATACAATGATAAAAAAACTTATAAAAAAACTCAGCACTAAAAAAGGGTTTTAGTTTTTCTCAACCTTATATGGCCACCCACCACTAACGTACCAGTTCACAACCTTACTCTCGCAAACCCTCAAAACCCTAATTAACCCCTTATTCTCCTCCCTTCTTCTTCCCCACCGCCGCAACCATGGCGGAGCTCAAACTCTCCGAGAGCCGCGATCTCACCCGTATCGAGCGAGTGGGCGCGCACTCCCACATTCGCGGTCTCGGCCTCGACTCCTCCCTAGAGCCGCGCGCCGTCTCCGAGGGCATGGTTGGTCAGACCGCCGCGCGAAAAGCCGCCGGCGTCATCCTACGCATGATTAAAGACGGAAAGATTGCCGGCCGCGCGGTTCTACTCGCCGGGCAGCCCGGCACCGGTAAGACCGCCATCGCCATGGGCATGGCTAAGTCCCTAGGCCTCGAAACCCCCTTCGCCATGATCGCAGCCAGTGAAATATTCTCCCTCGAGATGTCCAAGACCGAGGCGCTCACCCAGGCCTTCCGTAAGGCCATCGGCGTGCGCATCAAGGAGGAGACCGAGGTTATCGAGGGCGAGGTTGTGGAGGTCCATATCGACCGCCCCGCGGTGGCCGGCGCAGCCTCCAAGACCGGGAAACTGACGCTGAAAACCACCGAAATGGAGACCGTTTACGACCTCGGCGCGAAGATGATTGAGGCGCTGGGGAAGGAGAAGGTGAGCAGTGGCGATGTTATTGCGATAGATAAGGCTACCGGGAAGATTACCAAGCTCGGGAGGTCTTTTTCTCGGTCAAGGGACTTCGACGCTATGGGGCCGCAGGTGAAGTTCGTGCAGTGCCCTGATGGGGAGTTGCAGAAGAGGAAGGAGGTCGTGCATTGCGTCACTCTTCATGAGATTGATGTTATCAATAGCAGGTTGCTCATCTTCCCTTTTTTCTTTTTCCTGGTTTTTCAGAACTTCTTGTTTTGGTTAATAGTTGTAGTTAGGGCTGGTTATGTTCGAGACTCCATTTGTTAAACTTTGTTCATGAACTAAATGACCTGAACTTGAGTTTAAAATCGAGTTACTTGATTAAATGAGCTAAATTTGAGTTTTGTGTATTCATATATACGAATAAGAGTTGTTCACCAGCTTGAATCGAGTCAAGCGATATGGAAAATAGGTCTCATATTAAATTAGAGGTGAGCTACGTGCCGAACGAATTCTTATCAAGTTGGGTTAAACTTGACTTGACTCATTTTCAACCTTGTTAAATTAATGGTTTTATTTCTTGATGTGAAAAATTAAGGGCATGTGTGTGGCTACAATTGCAGTCGCACCCAAAAACCCAATTCTTATCACGTTGGGTTCAACTTGATTCACTCATTTTCAACCCCAGTGAATATTTTATTTCTTAATGTTGTGAAAAATTAAAAGGTAAATGTGGCTACAACTGCTTTTGCAATCGGGTTTTGGGTGGCCAAGAATGCTCCCTTCTGCCAAAGAAATGGTGATATGGAGACTATGTTTTGAAATCCCTGCCAAGGTTTTAGAAAACAGTCAGTAAGATTTCAGTTGCAATATCAAGGAATGCAACCCATCTGTGCCTAAGTTGTGTCTGGTTTTGTCACAATTTTTTGACGTTGTAGGATATTGCAGTCAACATTACCCCATGTAGTCGTGGAGAGCCCAGAGATCTTAGCTTAGGGTTCAAAAATTTGGGTTGCTGTCTGTTTTTAAATCCTTGGTCATAGTTTGAGTAATCAATTGTAATCTAGGCAGTGGCTACATCATGGGGCCGTGGAATTCTTCAAACTAGTTTCTGTTGTTAATCCTAACATGTGTTTTAAAAAGTATTGCTATGTGCCTTTAATCTTAAGTTGGCAGTTTACGTCCATGTATTTTGTGTGTTTTTCATGTTTTTGATTCCCAATTTAATATGATCCTTGAGCTTGATTGGAATGTTCTGTAAAATAATATGAGGATTATATTGGTGATTCTGATTTCTGGTGTGTAAGTAGAGTTGGAATTTTAAATGTCAAGGGGGAAATGGATATTTTTGTGCAGGGATCATTATATCTTTGTTGAAGCAAATGCATGATTCTCTTTAATTGGTTTTTTGAATTTTATGTTTGGAAAGTTGGTAGTGAAAGCTTTGTTATCTCCTTTTATCCCCAAGTTTTAATACATTCGAAACAGATGTGGAGTTTCTAACTAGGTTTTGTTTGGGGATCATTTATGGTCCTTGTTGAAGCAAGTACACTAGTCTCTGTGTCAAGTTTATTAAGACCTATTAAGTGAAATTGGTAGTGAAAGCTTTGAGTACATGCATGTTGTGTGCTTTTCAATGATTATATCCGTACAAATAGAAGCTTTTGGTTAAGTTTTCCAATTTATCTGTATGAATTATTAGCTGTTTACCTCTGTCGTTGAAGGATATATAGTTGCTAATTAGGCTTCTAAATTGCCTCAGTGGTTAACATTTTAGTTCTTCATATCATGTAATTCGGTTATGTTAATTTCAGAACACAGGGATTTCTGGCACTCTTCACTGGTGATACAGGTGAGATTCGTGCAGAAGTCAGAGAGCAAATTGACACCAAAGTGGCAGAGTGGAGAGAAGAAGGAAAGGCAGAGATTGTTCCTGGTGTTCTTTTCATTGACGAGGTGCACATGCTTGACATCGAGTGTTTTTCATTCCTGAATCGGGCTCTAGAGAATGAGATGGCTCCCATATTAGTTGTTGCTACCAACAGAGGCATCACAACTATTCGAGGCACGAATTACAAATCCCCTCATGGGATTCCCATTGATCTGCTGGATCGACTACTCATCATCTCTACTCAACCTTACACAGAGGATGAAATTCACAAGATTCTAGAAATCAGATGCCAAGAGGAAGAAGTAGAAATGACTGAAAGTGCAAAGCATTTGTTAACCAAAATAGGTGTAGAAACATCCTTGAGATATGCTATTCATCTAATCACAGCAGCTGCATTGGCATGCCAAAAGCGAAAGGGAAAGGCAGTGGACTTGGAAGATATAAATCGGGTTTACAATCTGTTTTTGGATGTGAAAAGATCAACTCAGTACCTAATGGAGTATCAAAGTCAGTACATGTTCAGTGATACAGTAGAAGCTGATGAAGATGAAACCAATGCCATGGTCTCTTAGATATACAAACATCAGCTAGAGAGTTTGTAAGTACCTGGTTAGTCTTTGTACAAGTTGCAGCAATTTGTTCTATCTGGTTGGTCATTGCACTTCAATTGTGTTTGATATAGTTCACCAGAAGTTTTCAGTGGTTGAACACGAGAAGCTGTACCGAATTTCTGTTACTAATGAGCATTTCATCCTTATATTGTATCATTCATGAACAGTCAGGAATTTATTAGACGTGGTTTACTCTAAGCTGTCAAAATGTCGCAGATGGAAAAATTATATCTGTTTTCTCGGGTATATTTTGTGCCGTTGTCTTATTAAATTAGAATTGAAGTTTTATTTTGGTGTTGATGAAGATAAAGTTGTAATTATAATTTTAAATAGTTTTTTAAGGAATTACATGCCTATGATGGAAAGGCTCTTATTTTTATAACCTGTTTACACTTAATCTGAATTATAAGAACTGCGTGTTTCAATCTCGTTTTACAAGTTAATGGAAATATCATGTGTCTGACTATGGAGCAAACAAAACGTAGTTTAGTTTATGGTTATAACTTTTGAAAGGGGCTTGTGTTATTCCTTTTCTAAAATTTTTGCATGTACAATTTGTGTTTTGAGGGATGAATTTATTTACAATTTAAATTGGTGTGGTAAACATGCTATAGATGCTATATAAGACACTCTTTCCGAGACCAAAACAAAATAAGTTATTACTCTAAAGACCAATACTTGGGAAAAAGCTTCATTCGACAAAATCCTAGTTTAGTTTAATACCACAATAGTTTAGCAAACCAAATACACTGTACTCTTACGATTCAGGCACAGGATGGAGTGATAAACAACTAGAAGCATCTGAAATGTTGAAGTAAAAGCAAAGTGATGGACGAAGTATGTTTTTTTTCTCAATTTGTTTTAACCCTTTATTTGATTGAAAGCAAAGTTACGTTACATCAACAGTGGATTTTTGAAGCGTTTGATTCATAACTGTAATGATTATTTTCTGAATAAAATTACAGTGTTAATGTTAGTGGTAGGTATTATTTGTACACTAACTAGCTTTAGGCCACTTATATTTTTTAATATATTTTTGGCAAAATGCATATACCGCAATCTTTCTGATCTAAGCCATAAAGATTAACTTTTATATTGAACTGATGCTGTTGTCTTCCTTTTGCAGTAACACAATTTAAAATTCTAAATATCATAGTGGTGGCTTTGGGAGATTTGTGTTAATACCAGTTCTTTACATATATGTATTATAAATCTCAGTTTTAAGGATATTTTTTTAAATTGCTTATCAGAATTTGTGTTAATATCAGCTTTTTATTTAGGAACAACTTGTTATTTTTGCAATCTTCGTAAAAGGATGGCAAAGTGATACAAAGGATTATATTTTTCAATAATATATGTAACTAAATGATGGAGGATATCATTTTAAAAAAATAAAGTGCCATGACCACTAAGTTGTGGGGTATGTGGTAGAATTTATTAATGGAGATACACAAAAAGTGAGTGATGGTAAATATTTTAACTTGAAGGTTTTTAAAAATATTATATTTCAAATAAAAGTTTTTTTTGTCGTTGCTGTTTGACCATAGCCAACACTTGTAATGCCCAAGAGCAAAAGAAATCACCCATTGAATTAGGCTTTTATAATCAATCATTTGTTTGTTATACAATGATTTTAAGAAATCTATGTCTCTAAATTTACCTTTACCACAAACGTATTAATGTACCAGAAATAACATCCTGGAATATACCCAATTACATTTTTTTACAAAATTTGCTTATCAATAGAAAATTTATTATATATTATATTAATTTTTTATCTCCTCATATTATTTATTATATACAATAGTTAAAAAAAAGGAACACAAAAACTCATCAAGTGCATGCCTCATCACATGCAAGACAACTCTAATCCACATTCTCAAGCTAGGACCACAAGTTACAAGAAGAGAACAAGAAAACATCTTTCCACTATTTTCTTGTTTTTTGTTTTTAAAACACTTATTTAATTTCTATTTCTGAAAACTATTTTTAGTTAATACACATTACTCGCAGTCAATTCCCTGTCTCACGTATGAAGAGAACGATAAAACAGTTAGCTTTAAAAAAACATTCCTTTTTATTTTTTAAAAATTGATGAGAAAATAATTATTAAATAAAATATATTTTAGAAAACAGTTTCAAAATAAACAAAGTCAAAGCCTTAAATAATAAACTCTAAAATATAGCAACTCTAAAATTGAACATAGTGGATGGAGTCATCAAGTTAAATTGAGTTTTAGAAAACAAAGAATAAAATAATTAATTTTATTTTAATTTGAAGTAAAAAATAATTAACCTAACTAAATTGTGTAGTTGGCATCAACAAACCTCACACTCTCAAAGTGCTCGTATATAATATTAATAATTTAAAGCATTATTATATTATAAAAATAAAATAAAATAAGAAAAAAAAAACAAAGAAAAACAAAAGGCTCTTTTGCCATCGCTTTTACTTTTCTCTCGCTTCCATCGTTTTGCAAGTTAGCGTCTCCTCCGTCTTGCACCAGCTTCCGCCACCACCGTCGCCGTCGCCGTCGCCGTCTACCTCCGCCACATCCATGCCAACGCCGTACGCTTCTTCTGCCAGGGGCCTCTCATCCTCCGATCCGATCCTCGACCGCCTCGCCTCCTCCGATGGCGCGGTGAAATTCAGAGCCATCCGCGAGGTGAAGAACCACATAATTGGAAACCGAACAAAGAAGCTCTCCTACATCAAGCTCGGCGCCGTCCCCGCAGTTGCCGCCGCGCTCGCGGACTCCGACCCCAACCTCATTGTCCAGTCTGCCGCCGCGCTCGGAAGCTTCGCCTGCGGCGTAGATGCCGGCGTCCGTGCCGTCCTGGACGCCGGAGCTTTTCCGCGCTTGATCGGACTCCTCTCCGCTCCCGACGAGAAGGTTTATTCAAATATTCAACCGTTTGCAACCGCTTTTTTATACTTTTTTAATGTTTGTTTTGTCGGAAAATTCATTCATGCTGTGGTCAGTGTGCTACTGGTTTATGTTTTAGAACGAAAATGAAATGTGGATTGTATGATTCATGATTTTGTTAGGTTTTCTTCATCGTAATCCAATGGAGCTGAAAATTATAATCATGACTATTACGGTTTTATTCCGTTTCGAGCTAGTTAATCTTTCTGCCAAGTGCATATTTGGAATTCAATTACCTTTTCTGAAGATTAATTGTAGTTTTGATAATATAGTTTATGCTTCCTAGTTCTTGTTCACTGCTATAAAATTTTTATTATTTTATATGTTTATCTGCTCCGACAATATTAAACAAGGATGTTGACTATGAAGTATTCGATGTTTCTGTTTAGTGATGAGTTATAGATGTACTCAATCCTGTTTGTGAGTAGAATTCTTACTGGTATTTGCTACTGTTACGGAATCATGAGAGAGTTTCAAAGAGGATCCCCATCGGGGATCGTGCTACGGTAAAAAAATTGCAGTGATGGGTGTTCCTGTGGTGGCACTGCAGGGACTCTAATGCCGAAGTTAGTACGCGAGAGAAGTTTAGTTTGTTATTTACTGGTTTTTGAGCCCTTTTACGGAGTTTCTTTTGATGGAAAAATGAATAAGGCTGTTGAGATCTCTCGTGACTTACTTGTACGCTCTGCATGTGTTGGTTACAAACTTAACTAGGTTCATAGTATGCCAGTTGATTGAGGTTGGCGTTGTAAATCAGGTTCACCCTGGTGAGAGCAATGCCAGCTTAGAATTCTGGATGTAATTCAGGTTCACCCTGGTGAGAGCAATGCCAGCTTAGAATTCTGGATGTAATGGTGACTTCCAAAGTAGATGTGTTACTTGTCTGGCCAGGCGGCCAAGAAGAAGTTTTACATTTCCTTCTCAGTGTCTTTGAGATTTAGAATTAGGACAATGTGGAGAGGTAATGGAAAAGGAGCAAAAGATGAAGCAGTGTAGTGATGGCAGTCCTTTGTTGTAAAGATAAAAATACGAAATGTTGACTTCATTATTTATGTTTTTTGATGCAATTTTCATTTGGCATGCCATTTAATCACCTGTTCTCTTCGTCTTATCAGGTTTTGGATGCTGCTGCTCGTTCTTTGCGAATGATTTATCAATCAAAACTAGCTCCAAAGTATGATTTTTTTCAAGAGGAAAACATGCAATTTCTTCTTTCATTATTGAAAAGTGAGAATGAAAATCTTACTGGGCTAGGTGCAGGCATTGTTATTCATTCTTGCAAGACAATTGGAGAACAAAATATATTATGCCACGCCGGTGTTTTAGAGAAACTCACTAGTCTTCTTGATGGTTCTCTAAGTCAGCGAGATGCTAGTCTAGAGTCATTAGCTGCAATTATTAGAGACAATCCAGCAGCTGTCTCTAACTTTGTTGAACTTCGCTGTGGAAGAGCTTTACGTTCTGTTACTGACTTAACTAAAGATAAATATCCTCGAACAAGATTACTAGCCTGCTTGTGCTTGATTTCTGTGAAGAATTCTTCGACATGCTATCTCCAAGATATAGGAATCAAAACCAAATTGGTCTACCTTTTGCTTGAGCTCCTTGATGATTCTGGTCAAGTTGGGGATGAAGCTTCTTTTGCTTTCTCAAGTTTAATTGCAGAGAAGGAAGATTTGCAGAAGTTAGCGTTTGAGGCAAATGCTATTAATAAGTTCAACTGCCTTTTACAAAAGCATCCCATACAAACTAAAAGGCTTGAAGGGGTACTTCTTGCCTTGGCTGATCTTTGCTCAAAATTGGAGTGCTGCAGGTCTAGTTTTCTTTCATTGCAGGTCTGTTACTTGTGTCCATGTTTCTGTTTTTGAACACATGCATTATTATATTCATTACTGCAAAATTGAGACATCAATGTTATAATGACAAAGCTTCACTTAGTCATTTTTATAGTCATTCATTATAATAGCACCATAGGCGAGGGTGCTTGCAAGGATGAAAGGTATCTGGTGTATGATTGGAGATATGTTGGACTCTGATGCACCAATATGTAGTTTTTGCCCCCGATCAGTGTTGGATATTTGTCCTATACTGATACCTTTGGATATGGGATAGATATATATCCAATCAGTATGCATTATCTTTTTATTTAAAATATAAATATTAAAAAATCAGATACATTGAGATAAAACTGGACTCACAAATTTTTGAAGATCTATTATTTGCTAATATGGCACTTACTTGTGCAAGTTGTTTTTATAATCGAATAATTAAATTGCTTCAAACAATAAAAAAAGCTCAGTTCCACATGTTTGATAATAAACATAGAGTTTTAAGGGAAATGACAGTGGTCGCACTGGTGTGTCCCTGCACAGAGATGACATAGCGGTTTATTCCTTTCTTATTTTTAAATTTACATTTTTTGCTTCTGTTGTCTTATGCACTTTGTTAATGTAACCAAAAACTGTATTTCATTTTCAAGACTAATATTTTAATATTTATATCCATAAACCTTTTATAACTTAATATTTCTTTTTTATCCTTTTTTGCACTGCGCCAAAATTACCATAAGATGTATTAGAATTTATATTTTATATTAAAATTTCATCTTAATAATGTTAATAAATTTTTATGCTATTATATTAACTATGGTGTAAAATGTATTTCATTGTTACATAATACAAATACTTTTAATTTTTTCCTGAAGTTATATTGTTATATTTCTCCTAAATCTGTATTGTTACGATTGTTATTTTATTTTTAGTAATTTGTAGAAGTACAAATATATTTTTAATTTAGATGTAGTTATTTGTAACTACTCTTGAAGTATTGTATCCTATATTTTCAAGAATTAACATATTGTTTTAACAAGTACATATTGTATCATATGTTATAGATAATTTGGCAGGAAGTGAACTAAGAATCCTGAAACTAGTAGATTTGCTAATAAGAATACTTATATGATTTGTCTTTATTTTTGTGCATGGGTTACTAACAGCTCTGTTTTTTGTTTTATTTTTTTTTTTTAATATTGTCTTGATACCTGTGTGTTTACATGCAGTTTCTTGCTTGTCTATACGTACTGCATTTGCTTTCTAGAACAATATTAGTTTAACTGAAGTCATTTTTAATTTATTTAGCCCATTATTTCCTTTCTTACATGAAAATATGCTTTTGCTGATATTTTTAGATGTAAAAGTATTTCAGCTGAAGCAACTTGTTAGGATACCGATTTTTTTCCTATCATTAATTTGATTGACTACCATGTAAGATGCACCCAAATAACTAATTTTGACATTATAACCAGGAGTTTGCCATAAACAACAAAATCTTATCCCACCAGTGTGAATTCCAAAATCTGCCATAAAGATGCAAGTTTTTGCACTCCTATAAATGGATTGTTGACAAAGTGTTGTGCTGACCCCTTTAGTTAGTTATATGTGTTGCTGATTTTGGACATTTATTGTTGTCTGAAGATGTTCTATACTACCCCATGTTCCCATATATGAACATGTTTGAGTCACTGCTAAGCTGCATTTCTTCCTGATAGATTACTAAAGCCAATTCTGGTGTTTCTTCTCAATTTCAATGGATGAAGTTATAATAAGGCTTGCACCAATAAACTACGTATGGATGAAGTTATTATAAAGCTTGCACTAGTAAAATATGGTTTAAAATCCCAAGTCCACTTTCAACTTCTAATACACTGTGTTACAGGTCTTGAACCTAGTAATTGATGCCTTAACTCATGAGGATGCCAGTGTACGCACTGCAGCTTGCATTTGCTTGAGAAGTGTTTCTCGCTCAATCAGGGTATGTAACATGAAATGACGTCTGGCACTTGAAGTGTATTATGCTTGTGCTATGTACAGTTTAATTCTCATGAAACCGTGTTCAGAATTTGAGTGCAGGTCGTTTTATGAATGAAAGGGTTGTTTTTCCTTTGGTTCAGCTTCTCTCTGACCTTTCTACTTCTGTCCAGGTATTTTGGATGTATCTGTAATTTTCATTTTTCTGATTATGCCATAGTAGTTTCTAAATTCAGAAAAGGAACATCTTGCCTATCATACCAAAGGAGGATGGTGATTAAAAAAAAAAAACAAAGGGGGAACTTCTAATATTTGAAAATTTAGGGGTACAGAGCAAACGAAAGATTAAATATCCATCTGTTACTCGTAAATTTAGTTATGTCTATGGTATTGTGATGAGAATTCTGATGGTTTTCTCCATTGATCTAAATTTGAAACCTATATGTTCCATACATTAAAAAAAGCTGTTTCTAGAAGCACTTCCATATTGATGGACATATTCAGATGATTTAGCACTGAAATGGTTATGTCTCACATTAAATGATGTTGTCTGGGAGGGATAATGTGTTGTTCTATTGATGATCATATTATAAGATTGCTTGCTATTTCACCTATTCTGTATCTTGGTCTTGCATGATATGGGGTTATCACTAGGACTATAAAATTTGTTGGGAAGCTTACCTTTAATTAGACTCAAGTCATAGTCTTGTTCCCCTTGAGACTTTTTTGTTGGCAAAAAATGTTCTGATTAATTGTAATTAAAAAGATGTGGCCTCATAAATTTTGTTGAAGCTTAGTAAGGTGATCCTTTTCTGTTTTATCTTCCAGGTTGCAGCCCTTGGGGCCATCAGCAATATAGTCGTTGACTTTTTGCCACATAAATCAACATTCGTACAATGTGGGGGCGTTAAAGAGCTTGTGCAATTGACCAAGTCGATGGATTCATCCTTAAGATTAAATGCTGTATGGGCATTGAGGAACATGGTATTCCTTGCAGACACGATATGCAAGGAAGGAGTTTTTGTGGAGTTAACAGCATCTTCAATGGCTAGCCTTATTTGTGGTATTTATCAGAACTTCAGGTTTTTACTGTTATAGTGGTAACCATTTCCAAATAAGTTGACCTTGATTGTGTATACCTTGCAGATCCTGAACCTTCTGTTCAAGAACAAGCTCTGGCCCTTGTTCGCAATTTTGTTGATGGATGTCTGTACTCTGTTGAGCATGCTTTTGCTGAAGATGGTATCATACTAGATGCTGTTGGAAGACAGTTACAAAAGTCTTCTAAAATTGAAATTGGGATACAGGTTGGATGTAGTTACTGAAATTAATTATCATAGATTTCTACACTATAATCGTTCTCGAGTTGTTTATTTATTACATGCCTTTTGGTTTTATTTTCCATGCAGGGGATGTATATTCTGAGCAATATTGCAAGTGGCAATGAGTTTCATAAGGATGCAGTCATGCAGCTACTCTTCCCTCAAGACGAGAATGGGTCTCACTCTTTCTTTGAGCAGTTTTTGCAGAGTCCTGACAGTCGCTTACGCACAGCTGCAGTGTGGGTTGTAATAAACCTCACTTTTCCTGCTAGTCCTGGTGCATTTGGCCGGATTGTAAATCTGCGTAGTTTCGGCATTGTTTCTCAAATAAAGAAGATGGTCAATGATTCTTGCATGGATGTGAAGGTCCTTTAATCTTTATCCTGAATTTTTTATGTTCTGTAGTGTTAAGTAGTTGATTTGTAAATGTTCTTCTGTTGATGCAGCTTCGAGCGAGACTTGCACTTGGACAGATTATTACTTTTGGCGATAGTTAAGTGCATTAATGTCCACTTTACCAAGTCCTTTGGCCAAGAACAAAGTGGAGAAAAGGGATATTGATAGAATTTAATTTCTCATATGTTCTTTATTATACAATGTAGTCTCCAGCCCTCTGCATCAGCTTTCAATATGGTATGTTTCAATTAATGGTCTACAATTTTTTTTATCCTTTCACTAACATTGTTTGCCATACCTGGCACTAGTTTACTGTTATTAAATATACCCCTAAGTTTCTTGCTTTCTATTGTATCAAATTGCATTTCTCTTTCTTTTTGTTTCCTTTGCAGGTGTATCAATATGCTTTAGTTTATCTTTGAGTAAGCTACTAAATCGGTCTTCCATAGATTCCAGTGTGACCTCATAAGCCGTCCAAAGATTTTTGTCCTCAGTGTATTCCCTCAGAAGACCCGAAATGTCACCACATGATAAATTGAGATACATAAAAGACGGATTAGGTTACTGTTTTATATTTTTGAAAAGATTAATTGGGTGACAGGAATCTTTAGAGGACTAATGTGGTAACACATTAATCTTTTGAGAAAACCAGTGTAGGGGTTTGCTCTTTCTTCTAACCAGTCAGGGCAGTGTCAGAGCTTTGTGGTTCTGTAAGCACTCTTGGCCAGGTTACCCTCAAAATCTCTTTTTTCTTTCTTGTGCACAATATGTATTACTTCTTCTTTTTTTGTAAATCAGGTGATCATAGACTCAGTAGATTTACAGGCTTTAGTGTTGTAAGATATGAGTAGTAAATGTCAATTAGAACCGAGTTCAATTTAATTTTGATTATATTTGCAAATAGCATATTTGTCTATGTTTCTGGCATTCATGCATGCCTTGTAATTTTCATTTTCTTGGTTTTGTTTATGAATTCCTTGATCTTCAGTTAATAAAGTTCATGAATGTTACACATCAATATTTTATATGAGAACAATTTTTAAAGGAAGTTTATTCTCATTTTCAAAGTATTTTGTCAATTTAGAAAGAAAAATTCATAAATATTTATGGGGGATGACCATGACTATGATGATGGTGATCACGATTCATGGTGGTAGTGGCTATATTTGGTGAGGATGCAGGGACAAGTTATGATCGGTAAGTGTTTTTCTTTTTTTCATTATTACCTTTTGAATTCTGTTCTTGAAATTTGAAAAAATGGCGACCACCCACCCACGCTCTCCATCCATCTGAGAACGTTTTTACGTTCCAAAAAGATTAACAATATTTCTCGATTATGTTGTATTGAGCATTTTTGGTATGCTGCATGGACATGTCATTTACAGATGCAGATAACAAATTGACCATTGATTTTGAGGATGAAACCTCTTTTTCAGTCACTGCAAAAAGATGAAGAATGAGCAATTTTGTTCATTCATCATTCACTTCCGTAGTCTTGATGTTGCTCTAAAATGCATATTCATAGGATTTTTAATACCCAGAATTAGCTTCCTGGAATGGTTGTCTGAAAAAACGATTGTATTTTTAGTTTCTTTTTCCTTTTTTCTTTCTTTCTTGATAGCTTCAGCTTCTTTCTATGATCTAATTTGTGCTGAATCCATTAACACGAACTGAATTACAAAAAAAATACACTAAATTTTTAGATGGAGAAATTAATTAGTCTGGTGTATTGAAGTGGTACTCTCTCCCATTTTCCATGACGTTAGTTACTAATAATTACTATAATAGATTTGTTTATGGTCCATCAGTGATAGCCAATGGTATGGATTGGGATGTCATGGAAAAAGCATGTTCAATTTGACATTAGAATTTATACTATTGTTTAAAAAAACGTCTTGGATGGTTTTAGAAACTTGAAAAGTTTAGTCCAGAAATGTCTTATAAATGTCTTAGATGGTTTTATAATCCTGCCATAAATGAAAACATGCTAGATGGAGGAGAGAGGTCACTTGAAGCTTTTAGTATGGATGAGATTCATTTTTAGAACTTTCTATGGTCACATGACATGTAGGAGTTTTAAGTTTATCTCAATTATTTGTATAGTTCAAATATTCTACCATCATATAATATTTGTAATAGAACACTTTTCGCATTAGATTTCACAGGATTAAATGTTACTCTGTTCGAACACCATAAACACCTTGCGAAGTTTTTTTTTTTTTTTTTTAATTTTATTCTACTTTCACATTTTTTTTTTTAATTTATTTCGCACGTCAAAGGGTTGTGAGAACTCTAGAATGTTTAAGACATTATAAGGATTGATATTCTAAACATTTAACTTCTGTCTTAAAACTAGAATAAATTAGAAGGCATTTAGTTTTTGAAAAATAAGTGCTATGCTTAATTATCTAAAATGTATCTATAACTGAATTGAAAATTTTTGTTAAAAATAAAATCAATTTAATTACTTAAACAGATCAAAACTCTATGTGATAAAAAAATGGATGGTATATATTTATCTATACAAAAAAATATAACAGTACATGAACATTCATTTTATTTAATGGAAATATTGAAAATAATAAAATTGAACACAAATATTTAAATGTAGATAAAAAATAAGTCAAAATAAAGATTAAAACATTTAAATTAATTGCCTTAAAATAAATATTGTATACAGAAAGGATATAACGTATCCTTTGTGATTTTATATTTAGTAGTAGCCAGTTCAATTTTAACTTTACCATTGGCTAATCCAACCCGTCAATTTGGAAGCTAATATGTCTCATGATCTTCCCATAAAGGAGAATAATTTTTTTACTAGCTGTTGACAACTTACTTTTATGAGATATTTTGATCATTAAAAAATTAACTTTTATGTTTATAAAAAAAAAAAATCAAAGAATAAAATAATAGATATAAAGTCTGTGTAAAAATTTGTTAAGTGTCAAAATAATGAGATAAATAATGGTTTGTGTATTTGATTTGCAATATAAAATCGATAATGAATTTAACAAGGTAATTTTAAGCCCACTTGTAAATTGATTTGAACCTACCGACATATAATGGACCGTATATTTAAGAAGGTGCAATTATATATACATAATTTACATAACGTAAAACTGAGAATCCTATTAAAGGAAACCGACACAAATAACAATTTTGGAAGCAAAACAGATTGATATTGAAACAAAAAATATACCTAGACTAGGAAGAGGCTCAAGACATAAACTAAAAAGTGAGATGAATTATCAGCCAATTTTTTCTGTGTTTGTGTCATCTGAGGGCCATATTACTGTCTCCATCAACCGTTCCCTCATTAACTCCAAGTTTTCATCAGAGATTTCCTTGTATATCTCTGCATGATTACATTTCTGCACAAAAAATGGTTGTAAAGTTAAGTACATCATACCTTCACTTATATATGTATATGTATGTATATACAAACACATTGAGAAAAAGAGTATTCAATTCCATTACCTTGACCCATTTACTGTAAAGGTGAAGCCGAGTTACCATCACTCTTTCTGCAAGCTCTTGTTGCTCCTATCAAGTGAAAATTAATCAATTAAATTTCATGTTTATTTGGAATCTGGGAATTATGTGATTAAAATTTAGTGTAATTGTGCAAAGGCATTGAATACGAAAGTCACAGAGGTATGAAATAGCAAGACTAAATAGCATATTGTGGCATTCAAAGAGTAAATGGTAAGAAATTATTCTCTACATTTATATTGTAAAAGATTGAGGAATCACCATAACATGCTTATAATTAAGGTTAGTGTATTCAAATAAGTACGTGTGTTGAAAAACACACTGCATGACAGTTTGACAGTTCTTAAAATTTGGCATAAGCAGAAAATGAACTGAAGTGCTTGAAGTAAAAACTGTTTACCTCAATCTGTTCAAATAATAATAAATAATTAAAGAAATGTTTTCAAAATAGATGGTTCAAAATCCCATAATGAATAAAGATAAATGGATATAGCATGTATAAAGGAATTAAAGAGAAGGCATTTTAGGTTGAGTATAGTAATTTGTTTAAAGAAGCCACATTGACATAAACATATATTTTCATTGAAAATTTTCAACGAATGAACTAACTAACTTGGCACAAAAGACTACCTTCCCAAGGGATCGAATAAAGCGTTTTCCATCTCCTGGTTTGTTTGTTGCAACAAAACTGCCAACAAAGAAAACATTGCAAACAATTATCTAAATAATTATGAGGTAGCTGTGAACCACCATATTCTAGTTTAATATGTAAAGAATGAACCTTATAAAACCGTATATACACAGCAGATTCAGGGTGCATTCAGTTTGTTTTCATTTTCAGTTCACATGTTTTCAAGAATTTGCAAAGGATATAATAAAACTAACAAAATGTTGTTCTCACCACTTGGTTCACAACATCTTGAAAACAAAACCAAATGCACATTTCAAACTAAAATAACTACATTGGCAAGTAAATCTCTGTTGAAACATGTTTCCTCAAATTCATAGAAACTTGACTTACTTGTAGAACCACGTATATTTAGGAGGGTTCATCTCATACAACTGATGAAGAACAGTCCTCACAGCCTTGTATGTGAAATAGTTGAGCATTTGCTGTTTCCAAAGATGCATCAGTTAGTTCTGATTATAGACCGAGTTTAGTCACAACAATTATATTGTTTCTGCAAACTCATTGGAACTTAACTTTACAAACTTTGATCCAAACATGCATTAAAACATCAGATCTAAGTGTTTGTGTCATTCTTTTGCATATATCAAACAAGTTACCGTTTTAACATCTTCAAAACTTTCTTCATATTGGCCTCCAAGCTCGTTGACAATGGCGACTCTCCTATCCTTACGCTGCCTCTTGCAACTTCTGCTAACAAAGAGTCTCCACTCTCTCCCAGGATCAATGAAAGAACTGCTCAACTTCATGGTTCCTCCACCATGCTTCGTCAAGTTCTTCCTTCCCATCAAACTCTTGCACAGAACAACATCTCCACCACTCTTCAGATTCACACTAGTTGTTGTGGGAAGAGAATCCACACACAAACATGGACCAGTGTGAGATTCCATCACTGATGATCCCACAACAGAAAGAGCACCCACCATATCTCTCGCTATCCCAATCTTGGCAAAAAAGAAAAGAAAAAACTCTTCAAGAACACATACACCAGAGGCTCAAAATTGCCTCAAATGACAATGGAACTCTATAAATAGAGATACCCTTCAACGGAAAGTGGAGCTAGGGAGGAAGAGGAATAGAGGGTGTCCAGAAAAATTGGAACTTGAAGAAGTTGTTGTGGTCAAAGACGCATGCAGTGTTTGTGGGAAGGTTGAACAAGAGAAGTTGCAAGCTTTTGGGTGCAAGGAAAAGTAAACTAAAACTGTAGAGGTGAGATTTTTGAAGGGTGGGAGTGAACCTTCACCAGACAATTTTTTGAGGTCCAAAATTGTCCAACAGAAAAAATGAAGAAGAAAAAAGTGAAGGATTCAAATTGACAATGGAATCTCCTTAGATTTTCACACACACGTTTTTTGGAATCGATTTTATATAAAATTGGATTTGATTATAATTGAATCTAAAGTGATGTCATTTATGATTCTTGTTTTTCATTTTAAAAACAAACTACTTAAGAAATTTTAGTCTATATTTTTTATTCAGCATTTTTTTCCCTTTAAGTATTTAATTTATTTGAAGTTTTTGTTTTCACTTTACTCAACCTGCTGGTCATTTACATTTATTTCAAGTCAAGATTAATTGTAAACTTAGAAATGAAATACAAAAACATTCATCTAAAATTGTGTTAACTGTATTTTAATTGTAACGTAAAGTGAACAGAAAACATATAAAATTCGTCGAGAAAGTTAAATGTGGGGTGTTGATTTGATGGGTTTGGTGGATGTGAAGCCACGTGGTTATGAATCTTTGCCCCTGTTCCATGTTTTGTTGAACATTGTTGAAACACACATGTTAGACTTAGCATAACCGAAGATGAAGGACAGGTGTGGCACACCAACCAGACTCAATGCACCGTCCTCACGCAGCCACATGTGCTTCTTCTGTTTGCATTCTCTTTCCAACTCAACGAATCTAGCGCACATCTTCGATCACATTCACATTGCGTATTTTAAATCATAATCGATAAAAAATAAATTTTAAGATTAACTTAATCCTACAAAATTAATGGTTTATAAGGTGAGATTTATATTTTTTTATATGTTATAAACTCATCTAATATCTAGTCGATATAAGATCTCAAACACACTTCCTCACATCAAGATATATTTTTGAGCGTAAAGCTATAATTTAATAGGTGATCTGATAGCAGATGACACAATGAGTCTAACAAACAACAAATCTCCTCATAGTGGGTGATATAATAGGTCAAACAAACAATAAATCTCGCCAGGTTCAAACTCATGACTCTGATATCATGTTAAGAAGTGAACTTTAAACCTGACTCGACCCAATAAAATCAGCTTGTAAGGTGAGATTTGCACTCACTTATGTATTATAAACTCATCTTATCTCTAATCGATGTGAGATCTCCAACAATAACCTAATTTCATGAACAACCTCATATCATAAACATACACGTGTTAAATTTTAAATTTTTGTCTAAATTTTTACCACCGTACCTATTAATGTACTTTATGTTATCACAGGGTCAAATTGACCATATCACAATCATAATGATTTTTGGATTAAATGTTTTTAATTTCTGAACTTTGACGTAAAATTAGAAGTCATCCATGTCCATCACTTTGATAAAATTTGGTCCTCAAACTTTAAAAATAAATGAATATAGTTTTTTTAATCCTATTATATTATTCTTTTACATGTCAAACGCGTTTTATACTATTATTTGGGTTATTTACACGATTTGACATGTGTCCCCACTTCAATATCAGTTGGGAAACACGTTTGACACGTCAAAAAGATTTAATGTAATTGGGTTAAAATGATTATATTCATTCATCTTTAATGTTTGGGGAGAAAAATGTATTAAAGTTTCAAACAAGAATGAATTTCAATTTCATGTCAAAATTTAGAGATTAAAAATATATTAAACCCATGAGAAATCTCAAGTGATGAATGTCTTGGAAGTTCATATAAATGAAGTGTAAAAAGCAACTAAACAAAAAAATGAAAATTGTCAGGTCAAATAGAGGTGGTGAGTATTATAAAATGTATAACAAAAGTGGACAACATCCTGATCTATTTACTAAATTCCTTGAGAAACATGGTATTTGTGCTTAATACACAATGTCAAACACGCCAAAAAAAATATGATGTGTCAGAAAGGCATAATCAAACTTTGATGGATATGGTTAGGAGCATGTTAAATAATTCATATGTACTTATATTATTGTGGATGTATGCTTTAAAGGTTGTCATGTATTTGTTCAATAGAGTTCCTAGTAAAGTTTTTTAAAAGACTCATTTTGATTTATGGACAAGTAGGAACCCAATTTCAAATACTTGCAAGTTTAGGGTTATCAGGCAGACGTTACAGTTTACAATTTGTAAGAAAAGAAACTGAATCCAAGAAAAATCAGTGGATATTTCATCAGTTATCTAGAAAAAATTAAAGGGTATATGTTTTACTATCATATCTGTGTTACACATGGTTGAAACTTGAAATGCTAGATTTATTGAGAATAGTGAAACCAATGGAAGTGAAGCTTCATAAAATATGAAGATTAAAGAAGTTAAAGTATAAGTTCTTATAGTTAGTATCTCTTCTTCTAGAATTATTGTTGTTCATATCGTTGAGCCACACAACAATAAAGGAGAACAACAAATTAATGATCACGAGGTTAACAATAAACCTATAGTTGAACAACCACAAGAAATAGTATTAAGAATATCTCACAAAAGAAAATATGTTATTATGAATGAGTATGCGGTTTATCTACGAGATTCATAAAATGACAACTATTGATAATGATCCATATTCATTTTTAGAAGCTATTAATGGTGATAATTTTGATGAGTGGTTATATGCCTTGAAAAATGAGTTTAAATCAATGGTACAAAATGGTGTATGAGACCTTGTTCATTGTTAGAAGGATGCAACAAAGTTAGGTGTAAATGGGTCTTTAAGACTAAACACGACTCTTATGACACCATTGAACGTTACAAGGCTGGAGTGGTTACTAAAGGTTTTTTCAAAAAGATGTTGTTGATTATAAGAAAACATTTTTGCTTATTTCTAAGAAATATTCTTTCAAAGTTATCATGATATTAGTAGCTCATTATGATCTTTAGTTGCATCAAATAGGTGTTTAATTTGGATTCACACAAAATAATCATATATTTATTATGTTTTTAAGAATTACTGTATACTTTTTAATATTCATATATCCTGTTAGTTTAAAAATAAACGTATCAACGTATCGGATATGTGTGATATCCGATACACGTATTGTATTTGTGCATCATAGATGTAATGTATTTGAATCGCTTCATAATTTATGTCAGGCTTAATCATCTTTTAAGTTCTTAGTAAACTTTGGAACTTTCAATTTTATATTTTTTTAATTAAATCTCCGTTGTAAAATTTTACAATTAAATATTTCTATTACTAAGGTGATGTGACTTTTAGGTAACTTACTTACATGATTGTTATCTTGTCATATTATTTTATTATTTTAAAATGTTATAATTCATAATTTTATAATTTATGATTTTATATTTTTTAATTTTTAATTTATAATTTTTTAATTATATAAATAGAGTTTTACAATTATATAATTTTATAAAATTATACAACTATACGATTATAAATTTATAAAATTATAATTATACAATTACACAATTATGTTATCATAAAATTATAGAATCATAAAATTATTAAATTATAAAATTATATCTAATAACAACTCAATGAAAATATGTGATAACAATATGTGATATGATTATGTAACAACAAGTAATGCATCTAAAGACATATTAGTCTATTATAATTTTTATTATGAATTTAAAACATAATTAAACTTTTATAAATATGACTATCTAACAATAAATAATGCATTTAAAACCCCATCAGTCAGTTATAATTTTTAATATGAATCTGAAACATAATTAAACTTTTATAAATATGACTATCTAATAACAACTAATGCATTTAAAGCCTCATTAGTCAGTTATAATTTTTATTATGAATTTAAAGTATAATTAAATCTATATAAATTATAAAATGTTACGACATTTCATAAATCAGTTTCCATAATATTGAAATTAATAAATTAATTCAGTTATATGTGAATCATGTTAAATATAATTATTACTCTAAATATGATTTAATAAAATAAAATCTCTGCTAATTATTAAGAAAAACTATTAAAAATTGTCACTAAAATTTGATTCACAATAGGTTTCGCATGGTTCTCTCTATTATAATTTATAAAAGAATCATATCATTTATTTAAAAACACATGAAATCTATATCTTACCACGATAAACATGTGATATTATAGAACTTCATTTTTTTTATATCTCTTTATGTAATATTATTTGTAAGACTATTTTGTTTATTTTTTCTTTTAATAAAAATACCATAATACTTATATTTTAAGAATGTTTTATTTGTATACTAACTTTCCAAAATTTAAAAAATACATCTTTTTAATTTAATGATTTACAATCTTATTAAATTTTATAAATGTAAATTTTATATTATGCCACCTTATGAAAATAAAAATATACATTAGAATATAATATAAATATATTATATTAATATTCAGTTACTTTTTAAAATCTATAAATAAACTAGTTGACTAATTCATTTTCATAAAATCTTTTTTTTTTCAATTTTATTATCTTTATATTTTGTCGAAAGCAAACAAACATGAATCCTATTGTTTTTAACGAAGTAAAAAAAGTAAAAAAAAAAAAAACTGACAGATATCACGTAACTAACAGAGATCAATTATGATTTTAACGTTTAAAATAACAAAGCAAACTGAAAAATTTGCAAATTAATTGTCCGCCATAGGTTATTTATCACTCGCATTACTTCCCTCTTCTCTGTCCCGAAGTGTTATTCTATTGTCTCACGTTTTCTCTGTTTTCTTGTATAGGTTTTTTCTTTTCCAGTTTTTTCTGCTATTTTGTTCTTAAAGTTTTGGTTGCAATGTTTTCTTTCTTCATCGAGTATTCCAAGAAGTGTGGGCTAACTGTTATTTTTAAAACAAGAAAGGAAACAGATGAAGTAAGTTGTTTCTTCAAGCCTATGCTTCCACGTCCGTAAGCCTTTCTTCAAGTTGTTTATTATTATTATTATTATTATTATTATTATTATTATTATTATTATTATTATTATTATTATTATTATTATTATTATTATTATTATTATTTGCATTTATTATTATTATTATTATTATTATTATTATTATTATTATTTGCATTTTTATGTATTATACTTGAGAAAAAGTTTGTTTATACTTGACATTGGTACATATTACTTTGATCTACTGCATGTTTTCTTTTTCTCATTTGTCGATCAGTTATTTATTTTGTGATCATTTTTGTTAGATTAACGAATTGAAAATGGATGTTGACATTCGATTTGGTATTTTGTATAATGGGTGTCAACATTTGCAGTTTTTTTTTTTCTCAAAATTTATTTGTTTTACTGAAAACGACATCTAATATGATAATTTGGCTTATGGATATCGACATCTATAGTTTTTTTTTATTAAATGTAGTATTCACCGAATGTCGTCTCGCATAATTATTTAGCTTACGGATGTTTGTAGTGGTTTTTATTAAAATGTAGGGTTCACCGAATGTCAACATCCGATATTATTATTTAGCTTACGAATGTTGACATCCGTAATTTCTTTTTTTTTTTAAATCTAGGGTATACCGAATGTCAACATACGGTGTGATAAATTGGCTTACAAATGTTGACATCCGTAGTACTTTTTTATAAAAATCTTTTGTATTTCAGATGCCAGCATCCAGTACGATGTTTTGAATTGTTTTTAAAGGTTTTGAATTTTTTTTTGGTTTATTGTTTATATTTTTGTAGATATGCCTAAGACATGAGGTGACACCACACAATGTGGTTGTTCCTCACAGGATGACATTACACGGCCCGAGAGTTCTACATAGGGTGAGGTCAGATGGAGACCCACAACATCTGCTCGTAGAGGTGCTCCTACTACTGCAGCTGAAGAGATTGAACCTTTATCTCAATAAGAGGATGATGTTTTTCACCACGATGAGACTGCAGCTAAGGAGCAGGAGCACGGTACCGATGGAGGTGGATTTCCTAGAGGTCCATGTGGAACGTGTGATATGGGAGTGTTTATAAATGTTTTTTGTGCTTGATGTGTTGGCTAAATTTTTTATGCAATTTTGTCACATGCTAAATATTTTTTAGGATCGAGTTATGAAATTGGTCCCTCATTTAAAAGAAGTAAAAAGATTTGAATGATGTCATGTGTTTGTTCATCCTTACGTGATGAATTTAGATTTATTGTCTTTGTGCGATATTTTGTATGATTACCCTGATACTTGATTGATATTAGGATTTATTGAGAGATGGTACCCTTAGACAAACAGTTTTCATTTATCTATTGGTGAACTGACCATCTCTTTTAATGATGTGTGGTCTTTTCTACATATGTCTACTATGAGAGAATTTTGCCCAAATGAACCATTTGAGAATGAAGATGCAATATAGACCCTTATGACACTTTTAAGTGTGGATCGACCGATGACTACGGATGAGCTCCAACATTGTCATGGTTCCTGGTTCAACTAAGTTGGTTGAAAGACCTATATTATAGTTGTTGCGAAAACCAGCTATGGGAGTTTGCTACACGAGCGTATCTTTTGCATCTTATTGTTTGCACCATTTTTATTGATAAGATATTTGTACATGTGTCCTACCTGGAATTGTTTTGATATTTGGCTTCATATGGCAGATAAGAGCTATTTTCTTGCATGATAAATTGAAGGTCAAATGTATCATGTAATAAAAGAATTATTATCTGCGCTATTAAGCCAAATCTCTAAACAGCTCCAGGTAGGACACGTACAAATGTGACACTCTTATCAACAAAAGTGATGCAACCAATAAGGTACAAAATATATGCTTGCGCAACAAACTCTCACAATTGGTTTTCGCAACAACTATAATACATGTCTCTCAACTAACTTAGTCGAATCTGGGAAACACGACACTGTTGGAGCTCATCTGTAGTCATCGACTGGTCCACACCCAAAAGTGTCATGAGGGTCTCTATTGCATCTTCATACTTAAGTGGTTCATTTGGGCAAAATTCTCTCATAATAGGCAGATTCAGAAGAGACCACACATCATCAAGATAAATGGTCAATTCACCAATAGGAAGATGAAAACTTTTTGTCTCATGGTGTCATCTCTCAACAAATCTCAATATCAATCCAGTATCAAGGTAATCATATAGAGTATCACACAAAGACAATAAACCTGAATTCATCACTTAAGGATGAAAAGACACATGATATCATCCAAACTTCTTACTTTTTTGAATCGAAGACCAATTTCATAACTGGATCCTAAAAAACATTTGGCATGAGATAAAATTGCATAAAAAATTTTACACAACGCATGAAACAAAAAAAATATTGTAAATACTTTACTTATCTGACCCTCCCATATCACATGGGCCACATGATTTGCGTATGTAGTCAACAGGGAAGTTTCAAATGGACCTCCGAGAAATCCACCTTCATCATTACCGTACTCATGAGTCATGCTCCTAAACTACAACCTCATCGTGGTGAACAACATCCTCCTCCTAGTGTGGTAAAGGTCCAGTCTCTTCAACTGTAGTAGTAGAAGCACCTTTACGAGCAGATGTTGTGGGTCTCCGTTTAGCCTCACCTTGTGCAGAACTCTCGGGTTGTGTGTAATGTCATCTTGTGAGGAACGACCACAGTGTGTGGTGCCACCTCGTGTCCTACGCATATCTACACAAATATATAAACAATAAACAAAAAAAAAATCAAAACCTTTAAAAAAATTCAAAAACATCGTACCGGATGTCGACATCCGAAATACAAAAGATTTTTATTAAAAAAATACTACGGATGTTGACATATGTAAGCCAATTTATCATACCGAATGTCGACATCTAGTATACCATAGATTTAAAAAAAACGTATGTCGACATCCGTAAGCCAAGTAATCATACAGGATGTCGACATCCAATGAACCCTACATTTAAAAAAAAATCACTACGAAACATCTGTAAGCTAAATAATCGTACTAGATGTCAACATCCAGTGAACACTACATTCTAAAAAAACTACAGATGTCGACATTCGTAAGCCAAATTATCATACCAGTCGACATTCATAAAACACTCAAATTTTGAAAGAAAAAAAAAACTACGGATGCCGACATCCGTTATACAAAATACCAAATCAGATGTTGACATCTATTTTCAAGGAATTCGTAAATTTAACAAAAGCAAACACAAAGAGATAGTAGATTGACAAACGAGAAATAAAAACATACAGTAAATCAAAGTAATGGATAACAATGTCAAGTCTAGACCAACTTCTTCTCAAGTATAATACGTAAAAAGTGAAAAAAGAAGAATAAATAAATAAACAACTTACTTGAAGGAAGGCTTACAAATGTGGGAGCAAAGGCTTGCAAGATGCTTGCAATGTGGGAAAGCAAAAGAGAGACATGAAGGGAAAAGAAGACTTGCGGATGTGGAGGAGGTAGCTAGGTTAAAATTCGGGGTGGGGGCTGCACATTAAATAGGAGAGAGAAAAATTATGAGATTTTTACACAAGGTAAATTAGGAATTCTAAAATTTAGGTTAAATTATTCTTTTGGTCCCTCTATTTGTCAGAAAATTTAAGTTTGGTTTTCAAGTTTTTCGTTGTCTCAATTTGGTCCTCATCTTCTTAAAAATGACTCAATTTGATCATCGCCGTTAATTTTGACCAAATGGTGTTAAAGTCAATGCCACGTGTCAATTTCAGATTTTTTTAAATTTTTTAATTTTTTTTTTAATTTTTTTTTAATTTTTTTTAAATTTTTTTTACACGTGTCACTACATAGTTGTGCCACGTGTCAAACATACTCAATTTGGTCCCTATATTTGTTTTTAGTTTCAATTTAGTCTCAATTTTTGTAAAAGTGAAGTAATATTGTCCCTCCTTAGATTGACACTCAATTTAATATTTGTATACAACTTATGATGATATTCTTAATAAAATTGATATTTTTATTAAATATTTGTAGAAATATTTTTAAACAAGTTTTTTTTTAGTTTTATTATTAAACAAAGTTAAACTCCAAACTTAATTTCAAAAATTAACAATTTTGTCATCATATATAAAGACATCAAGTTATTATACAAACTTAGTGAAGATTAAAAATCAAATAACTTGTCATACATAGGTTAGGAACTAAATTTAAAGTTCAAAACAAAATCAAAGTCTAATGTTTTGTATAGAATTTAAAGTTAATTTAAAATATTTATAGAAATATTTAATAAAAACGTTAATTTTAGTAAGAATATCATCATAAAATTTATAAAAAAATAAATTTAGTGTCAATTTAATGAAAGACAATATTACTTTATTTTTACAAAAAATTAAGACTAAATTAGAATAAAAACAAATATAAAAAACAAATTGAGTCACTTTGACACGTGACACAAATACGAAGTAACAAGTGTAAAAAATTTGAAAAATTCAAAAATAATCAAACAAAAAAAAAACAGAAATTGACACATGACATTGATTTAACATCGTCTGGTCAAACTAAGGACGATAACCAAATTGAATCATTTTTATAAAAATAAAAATCATATTGAGACAACGAAAAACTTGAGAATCAAACCGAATTTTTTTGACAAATAAAATGATCAAAAGAGTAATTTAACCTAAAATTTACTGGGACACCGAAGAAGACGAGGAGGCAGAAGTCGCCTAATTTAATACTTTAATAATCCTACCGGGCTTCTTTCTTCACTGTCGCTGCTCACCGCTCTTCACTGTCGCTCACCGCTTTTCACCGTCGCTCACAGTTGCCTCTCACTGCCGTTTACCTAATAACTTATTTGAATTCTCTTTTTAGTTATAACTTGATAAAGAGTTTGTGATTATTTTGGTTATAGTATGGTGTTAATATACTATTTAAGAAATAAGGTTTAATTAATGTAGAATCTGAGTGGAAAATGATACAGGTGGAGGAGAAACTGAATTTGTCCTCTAAAGATTCATGAAAAAGAACCAGAGTCTCCACTAGTTTGAATGTGAAGAAAGAGTGTGCATAATTGCAGAGATTATCTTAGACTTTATTGTTATCCATTGGACAAATATGTGCCTGAATTGCCTGAACCCTCACCTCAATGCCTTCGTCATTAACAAAGGCCATCAACTACTTGGGATTTCCTTCAACAATTTTATTCTCTTTATTCATCAATTCACTTGCTGCTTTTCATGCAAGCTATGTTTCTTTTGTGGTTTGCAGGTTTTGAGTAACGGGCCTTATTGTCGTGAATGTTGATAAGCCCATGCTTTGTGGGCTTCATTTCTTTGTCCGAACGATGAGGCATTGGGTAAGCCCATATCTTATAAAGAAGTTTTGCAGCAGGAACTTGGACAAGAACAGTTTTGGAACTTTTCAAGAACAAGTAAACCTTACAGGTGTGATTGGCAACAACATAAAAGGGTGAAACAAAATATTTTTGATGTTTTGTCTTTCGCTGCTCCTTTCTTGCCATCTTATCCTCACTCCTTCAAACCTAATATTGTCGGTTCTTTGGTTTTTTTAGTTGATAGTGATCATGAATATTTCCTTTTCTATTTGTGCTAATGTAAATACATATGCCAATGTATAATATGTGTGATTATGAGAACTATTTATTAATAAAGTTTGTATTTATTTATAGAGTTTGTAGATGAAAATAATTTCAAATTTAGAAGAGTAAAATTTAATTTTACATAAAAGTTAAATAAAATTTAATCTTTTAGAAAATATAGAAATTATCTTAAGTAAAAAATAAATAAATAATTGAATTATTTAGTATAAATATAATAACAACTTCTTTTTAACAAATATTATGTTGTAAGTGATAATAAAGTAATAACCACCATATATCACACTAACCAGTCTATTAAAATGAAAATAAAATACGATTATTTAGCTATTAGCACTAACACAAAAAAGCCTTTTAACGTCCGACATTTTCAACCTTTGACGTCTGCCCAAACACCGACGTCGTATCGGGTGACGTCAAAATAACGTCGGAAAAATAGCAGACGTCACTTGACGTCGGTC